>Ga0157372_10000288_pt1 | contig 56031 bp, 44 predicted proteins | sample C55metaG_FD_115307 | JGI IMG/M metagenome (GOLD analysis project Ga0157372, IMG submission 115307) | Corn rhizosphere microbial communities from Kellogg Biological Station, Michigan, USA - C5-5 metaG | ecosystem: Host-associated > Plants > Roots > Rhizosphere > Soil | place: USA: Michigan... | reverse complement strand
TCTGGAGCTGAAGGAAAAAGTGGTTGCGATCAATCGCGTGGTAAAGACAACCAAGGGTGGCCGTGCATTCAGCTTCTCTGCATTGGTGGTAGTTGGCAATGAAAATGGCGTGGTAGGTCATGGTCTGGGTAAGGCCAAGGAAGTACAGGAGGCCATCACAAAGGGTATTGAAGATGCCAAGAAGAACCTGATCAAAGTGCCGGTGATGCATGGTACTATCCCCCATGATCAGCTGGCCAAGGAAGGGGCTGCCAAGGTATTGATCAAACCGGCCGCTCATGGTACTGGTGTGATCGCCGGAGGCAGCATGCGTGCCGTACTTGAAAGCGCCGGTGTAACGGACGTATTGGCCAAGTCACTGGGTAGCGCCAATCCCCACAATGTGGTAAAGGCTACTTTCAGGGCGCTGGCTCTTCTGAGGGAACCTATCAATGTGAGCAGGACCCGTCACGTATCATTAAAGAAAGTTTTCAACGGATAGGAGATATCCAAACCAATTTAAGCTATGGCAAAGATCAAGATAACACAAGTCAAGAGCGGCATTGACCGGCCTGAGCGTCAGAAACTGACCTTGAAAGCGCTGGGTCTCAACAAGCTGCACGCTACCAAGGAAGTGGAAGCCACTCCGCAGATACTGGGTATGGTCCGTAAGGTGGAGCACCTGGTAAAGGTTGAGGAAGTTAAGTAGTCTCTGGCCTGCGAGGCCTATTTCAGGATGGACCGTGGGTCCGTCGGCTATTACCGAGCGAGAGCGAAGGTTACGAACAAGAAGGAGCGTGTCGAAGCAGCTCCGCCGAAGTTCTCCCATCATAGAACGTGCAACGGGGATGGGTCAAATTCGGAAGCAAACAAGACCCGGCGCACAAACAAAAGCGAGGGGAGATAACCCCGAACGAGTAAAAATCAAAAAGTCATGAACTTACACACGATCAGGCCTGCCAAAGGCGCAACTCATAAGGAAAAACGTTTAGGCCGCGGGGAAGCTTCCGGTAAAGGTGGAACTTCCACGAAGGGTAATAAGGGCGGACAGAGCCGTGCTGGTTATCAGCGTAAAATGGCTCATGAAGGTGGCCAGATGCCTATCCAGAGAAGGCTTCCCAAACGTGGTTTCAACAATATTCACCGGGTGGAATACAAAGTATTCAATCTGGGCCAGATCGAACAGCTGGCAGAAAAGTACGGAATTACCGAATTCACCCCTGAGAATCTGTATATCAACGGATTAGTTAGCCAAACCGACCGTATCAAGATCCTTGGCAATGGCGAGCTGAAGACCAAACTGGCCTTTAAGGTCAACGCGGTCAGCGAGAAGGCCAAAGCCGCCATCGAAGGAGCGGGCGGGACGATAGAAATTCTGAAGTAACAGAAGCCGCCAAGGCGGCGCGTCTGCAGGACAGACATAAGCTCTTTGCAGGAAATTCCTAGATTTTTGCCGACGGGCATTTCCTGCACAATTTTATGTAACTTGCATAGACGCATGAATAGTGCGTCTTTTTTGTATTGCTCAGAAAACCCAAAAATTAGATTGTTCCGTGAAGAAACTTATTCAAACTCTCAAAAATATCTGGAGTATCGAGGATCTGAAGAGTAAGATCATTGTTACTGTATCCCTGATATTCGTGTATCGCTTTGGGACGTATATCACGCTGCCTGGTATCGATCCCAACAAGCTCAGCGCGCTGAGCGGCGCAAAGAGCGGAGCCCTGGGGCTTATCGACGCCTTCTCGGGAGGTGCGTTCTCTCAGGCGTCTATCCTGGCGCTGGGTATCATGCCCTATATCTCCGCCAGTATCTTTATGCAGCTGATGACCATCCTTATTCCCCAGATGCAGAAGGTACAGAAGGAAGGCGCCAGCGGGCAGAAGAAGATCAATCAATGGACACGTTATCTTACCGTGATCGTCACTTTTGTACAGGCTTATGCGTATGTCACATACCTGAAGAACCTGGCAACGGATGCCATCTTCCCTAATTTCAGCGCTTATTTCTGGCTGACTACTCCTATAGTGCTTACTGCCGGTACGCTGTTCGTCATGTGGCTTGGCGAAAAGATCACGGATAAGGGCCTGGGTAATGGTACTTCGCTTATCATCATGATAGGTATCCTTGCACGTCTGCCCCACAGTATCCGCGATGAGTGGCGCGCCAAGGTAACTATCGGTGCGGGTGGCGTCCTGATCTTTGTTATCGAGGTCGCTATATTGATAGCTGTTATCATGGGTCTGATCGTCCTTATCCAGGGTGTTCGAAAAGTACCTGTGAACTATGCCAAGCAGATAGTTGGCAATCGCCAGTTCGGCGGCGCCCGTCAGTTCCTTCCCCTGAAGGTAAACAGCGCAGGTGTCATGCCTATCATCTTCGCACAGGCTATCATGTTCCTTCCCACCATATTCGCGAATTTTGAAACTACCAGAGGGATTGCCAAGATCTTTTCCGATCCCAGGGATCCCATTCATATGACGGTCTATGGTGTGATCGTGATCGGGTTCACTTTCCTGTATACCGCACTTATCTTTAATCCCAAGCAGATAGCCGACGACCTGAAACGCAACAATGGCTTTATTCCGGGCGTTAAACCCGGACAGCCTACGGCAGACTATATAGGAGCTGTCATGGATAAGATAACTCTTCCCGGAGCATTTCTTTTGGCGATAGTAGGTATCCTGCCCGGCTTTGCACAGGGCCTGGGTGTAACACAAGGCTTTGCCTCCTTCTTTGGCGGTACTTCTCTGCTGATCATGGTCGGTGTAATACTCGACTCCCTGCAGCAGGTAGAAACACAGCTGCTCATGCGTCAGTACGATGGTCTGATGAAGAGTGGAAGGATACAGGGACGTCAGTCGTCTGTTTCGAGCGCAGTTATATAGGCTATAAACTTCATAATTAGACCTGTCCCGGAAGCTCCGGGGCAGGTTCAATTTTTTAGGATGATTCATTATAAGACTTCTTCGGAAATAGCATCGATGAGAGAAAGCGCCCTGCTTGTCAGCAGGACGTTGGCAGAAGTAGCCAAGGTTTTGAAGCCCGGGGTTACGACCCTGCAGCTGGACAAGCTGATAGCGGAATATATCCGGGACAATGGGGGCGTTCCGTCTTTTCTCAACTACAGGGGCTATCCTTATAATTCCTGTATCTCCGTCAACGATGTGGTGGTTCATGGGTTCCCCAATGAAAAGCCTTTGCAGGAGGGTGATATTATTTCCGTGGACATCGGGGTGATCAAGAACGGGTGGCATGGGGATCATGCGTATACTTTCGCCGTGGGCGATCCTGGCGCCGAGGTGATGCAATTGATCCGGGTGACAAAGGAATCTCTTTATAAGGGTATCGAGAAGGCTATAGCGGGCGGCAGGGTAGGAGATATTTCCTATGCTATCCAGGAGCACACCGAAAGGAAATATGGTTATGGGGTTGTACGGGAGCTGGTGGGACATGGTCTGGGCAAGCATCTGCATGAGGAGCCGCAGGTACCCAATTACGGCAGAAGGGGTTCGGGGGGCAAACTGAAAGAAGGGCTGGTGCTGGCTATCGAGCCCATGATCAATCTTGGGAAGAAAGAGGTTTATACCGAGCGGGATGGATGGACTGTGCGTACGGCGGATCATAAGCCTTCCGTGCATTTTGAGCATGATGTGGCGATACAAAAGGGAAAGCCTGATATTCTTTCGGACTATAGTATTATCGAGGCGGCGGAGAAAGCGAATCCTCATCTTTTTACTTCTGAAAGTGCTACCGTACTGGTGCAGCCGCAATGAAAAAGAGACTGGTGGTTATTGGGGGCGGCGCCGCCGGATTTTTTTGTGCGGTGAATGCGGCCAGGCTGGGAATCCATGTCATATTGGTAGAGAAGACGGGCAAGCTGCTGAGCAAGGTAAAGGTCAGTGGCGGTGGCCGTTGTAATATTACGCATGCCTGTTATGACATTGGTGAAATGATAAAACGATACCCTCGCGGAGGGCATTTTGTGCGGAAGGCCTTTCATCAATTCTTTACTACGGATACGATACGATGGTTTGAGGATAGAGGGGTGCAGCTGAAGACCGAGGAGGATGGACGGATGTTCCCTGTGAGCGATTCTTCACAAACGATTATCGACTGTCTCATGAAGGAGGCGTCGGCTTATGGGGTGGATATACGGATGCATGCGGAGGTGGTGAAGATAGAGCGGGTCCAGCCTGACGGGGCGAGTGAAACGGCGTTCAAGGTGCATCTTACCGGGGGCCGGATATTGGATGCCGATGCTGTCTGTATAGCCTGTGGCGGATACCCCAAGTCGCCATCGTTTGAATGGATACGTGATCTAGGGCATACCATCGAGGAGCCTGTTCCTTCTCTTTTTACTTTTAACATGCCGGATAATGGTATAACGAAACTGATGGGTGTGTCGGTGCCTGATGCCCGTGTGCGGGTGGCAGGATCAAAGCTGCAGGAAAAGGGGCCTTTGCTGGTCACACATTGGGGGATGAGCGGACCGGCTGTGTTGCGGCTGTCTGCATGGGGTGCGCGGGAGCTGGCGGCTGTGGGGTACCAATTTACCGCCCTGGTGAGCTGGACGGGTGAGTTGACGGAAGATGCCGTACGGGAGCGGCTGCAGCAGATGCGTTATGAATGGGCGGGTGGGAAAGTAGGAGGTAAAAATCCTTTCGCCCTGCCGGCGCGGCTTTGGGAATATGCGTTGGGAGTTTGTGGTATACGCAGCGACCTGAGATGGGCGGATCTGCCGGCGAAGGAGACAAATAAGCTGGTGAGATTCCTTGCCGCGGGAGAGTTTGCTGTAGCGGGAAAGACTACCTTTAAAGAGGAGTTTGTGACGGCTGGAGGGGTGAAGCTGACAGAGGTGGACCCTGCTACGATGCAAAGCAAAAAGATGCCGGGAATATTTTTTGCCGGGGAGATACTGGACGTGGATGGGGTCACCGGAGGGTTTAACTTTCAGCATGCATGGACGAGCGGATGGATCGTGGCTAAGACTCTGCAACTATTTTAAACCTTGCATATGGAGACAAAATTTGCACCGGAGTTGAAAGTACTGGTGGTGGCGCCAGCGCTGGATTTCTATAAGAGAGCTTTTGGGGTAGAGGAGCTGAACAGGTATTCCAATGATGACGGGAGCATCCATATCGTGGAGCTTATGCTGGAAGGCGCCGAGTTCTATGTACATGAGCAGATGTCGGGTTCTTCGGGTGTGAGTCCGGAACAGGTGCAGGTGACGACGGTGGAGCTGGTAGTGTATGTGACCGATCCCGATGCGCTGGTGGACAGGGCCGTGACGGCGGGGGCGAAGTTATTGCACCCGATGCAGGACCATTTTTACGGGTTGCGGCAGGGTACGGTGCAGGACCCGTTCGGGCATATGTGGACGTTCCAGCGGCGGATCGAGCCGACGTGGTCGGAGATAAGGGCAACGGCCTTTGATAATTCTTCCAGGTGATCTTCTTCTGCGGAATACGAGAGGTGACCGTAGGACTAAACCATTGATTTACAGAGGCCTTTTGCGGGTCTTTTTTGAGTCTTTTTTCATATCTTTGCAGGCCCGAACAAAATAATCGGGATTTTATATTATGTCTGAAAACAATATTGTTAACCCAAACGCTGAAGGGCAGGAATCGGGAGCGGCCACTGCTGCTGCCGAAGCTACAGCGACAACAAAAGCGCCTGCTTTCGTGCAAACTGCGCACGATGACTTCGACTGGAGCATCGACAAAAGGAATGTAGCTGCGTACACCAAGGAGGAAAAAGAGAAGTACGACAAAGTGTATGACAACACATTCGTAGCTATCACGGATGGCGAGCTGGTGAAGGGCCTTGTAGTGGGCATGACCAAGACCGACGTGGTGGTGAACATCGGATTCAAGAGCGACGGTCTCGTTTCTCTGAACGAATTCCGCGACACGCCGAACTTAAGAACGGGTGATGAAGTGGAAGTGATGGTAGTAGAAAAAGAAGACCGTGAAGGTCACCTGCACCTGAGCCGCAAGCAGGCTCGTATCACGCGTGCATGGGAAAGGATCGTGGAAGTACACAAGACCGGCGAGGTTGTTACCGGTACTGTTACCAGCAAGACCAAGGGTGGTTTGATCGTGGATGTATTCGGCATGGAGACGTTCCTGCCCGGAAGCCAGATCGACGTCAAGCCTGTTACCGACTACGATCAGTTTGTCGGAAAGACCATGGAGTTCAAGGTTGTGAAGATCAACGAAGCGATCAAGAATGCCGTAGTTTCCCACAAGGCCCTTATCGAAAGCGATATCGAAGCACAACGTGCCGAGATCATCAGCAAGCTGGAGAAAGGACAGGTGCTGGAAGGTACGATCAAGAATATCACCGACTTTGGCGCGTTCATGGATCTTGGCGGACTGGATGGTCTGCTGTATATCACGGATATCAGCTGGGGCCGTATCAGCCATCCGAGCGAAGTGCTGAAGCTGGACCAGAAGCTGCAGGTGGTGGTTCTGGATTTCGACGATGGCAAGAAGCGTATCAGCCTGGGTCTGAAGCAGCTGACCCCGCATCCGTGGGATGTGCTGCCTGAGACTATCAAGGAAGGCGAGATCGTGAAGGGTAAGGTCGTAAACATCGAAGATTACGGTGCATTCCTGGAGATCATGCCTGGCGTAGAAGGTCTTGTTCACGTGAGTGAGATCACCTGGGCCAATACTCCCATCAATGCCAAGGAATTCTTCAAGCTGGGTGACGAACACCAGGCTAAGGTTGTTACCCTGGATAAGGAGGCACGTAAGATGAGCCTTTCCATCAAGCAGCTGAGCGAAGATCCCTGGAATACCATCGAGCAGAAATTCCCGCAAGGCAGCCGTCATAACGGTCTGGTGAAGAACATCACTCCTTACGGCGTGTTTGTGGAGCTGGCTCCCGGCATCGGCGGCATGATCCATATCAGCGACCTCTCCTGGCTCAAGCGCTTTAACCATCCTTCCGAGTATACCAAGGTAGGTCAGCACATCGACGTGATGATCCTGGGTATCGACAAGGATAACCGCAAATTGCAGTTAGGGCACAAACAGCTGGAAGAAGATCCCTGGAATGCCCTGGAAGAAACCTTCTCCGTAGGTTCTGTCCATGAGGGCACTGTTATCCGCAAGGACGACAAGGGTGCTATCGTACAGCTGCCTTATGGTCTGGAAGGTTTTGCTCCCAACCGTCACCTGAACAAGGAAGATGGCAAGCAGATCGTTGCTGATGAAACGGCACAGTTCATGGTGATCGAATTCGATCGCAATGAAAAACGTATCGTATTGTCGCATACCCGTCTGTGGGAACAAGGCAAGATGGAAGAGAAGGAAGCCCTGAAGAAGGAAGCCCGTGCTGAAGCCGACAAGACGCGTAAAGCTGTCAAGAACCTCCAGAACAAGGTTGAAAAGCCGACCCTTGGAGACCTGGGCGCTTTAGCATCTATCAAGGAGAAGCTGAAACAGGAAGAGAAAGGACAAGGTGGTGGCGACCAAGCCGCACACTAAGCTTTTAAGCATACTTTTCAAACCCCGCCTTACCAGGCGGGGTTTTTGTTTGGTACCCCCGCGTTTAAGTGAAAGTAACTTCGGGGTACCAAACATCTAATGATGCAGACCTTCGGGCGTCGGAGCTGTGCTCCGCCTTAGTCTAAGGTAAAGTCCGCAAGAGAGGGCAACTTGATGTCGGCGGCGCCCCATTTGGGAAGATCATACTGATCGGCTACGGGTATGACGACACAGCGCATACGTGCGGCCTTGGCGGCGATCAATCCATTGAAGGAATCCTCGAAGCATAGGCACTGCAAAGGGGAGGCGCCCAGGGCGGCGGCACAGTCCATATAGACCTGTGGATGAGGCTTGCCGAAGGGGAGGTGTTCAGCGGAGGCGGTTGCATCGAGGTAGTGGCCGATCTTCAGCTTGTCCACCACTATGTCTACCAGGGACAGGGGAGAGGATGTCGCCAGTCCGATACGGAATCCTTTCTCCTTAAAATAGGGAAAGATATAGTCGATGCCCGGGAGGGGTTCTGCCTTTGCCCTTATCTTTTCGAAGACATTGGCGTGGAGGGTATCCACGGCTTCCTGCATATTGTTCTTAGGGATATTGTAGTAACCAAACCAATAGTCCAGCCATTCGGGGGTGCGCAGACCCGTAGTGTGATGATACTGAGCGGGAGCCAGGGTGACGTTGAATTTCTGTAATGTCTCTATACCCGCCTGCTGCCAATAGGGTTCGGAATCAATCAGCAGTCCATCCATGTCGAAAATAACGGTATTCAATTCCATAGGATGGCAAAGTTAACAGGATGGACGCACAAAAAGTCGACTCCGGAGACTTTGTCCGCCAGGACAGACACAACCGAGAGACGAGCACAGCTCGGCCGAAGGTTGCGGGCATAGCCCCTTTTGCCGGAGATGCGTTAAATTTCCCTAAAGCGCATCGCCGGCATATACTTATGGCAACAATTACGTACATTGGGTAAGATTCCGTTTCCTCCATCTAACCTGGTATGAGTACATTAAGCGACCGATTAAAGAAGATTCGTTTGGTCCGTAAGCTGGTCTATGCTGTCGTAGGCCTTGTATCTTACCCCGGTCTGACGATCATAAATCGCCTTAAAATCAGCGGTACAGAACATCTACGCAGTCTGCCAAAAAAAAACGTTCTTTTTGTAAGCAATCACCAGACCTATTTTGCCGATGTCATCACCTTCCTTCACATCTTCTGCGCGGTGAAATGGAGAAAGAAGGACAAATTAGGCATACCCTATTATCTGTTGAATCCTTTTACCAATGTGTACTATGTCGCCGCGGAAGAAACGATGCGGGGCAGCTGGGTAAGCCGCCTGTTCACGCTGGCGGGGGCTCTCACGGTGAAGCGAACCTGGAATAAACAAAGCACGGAGACAAGGAAGGGACTCGATCCTTCCGACACCCGCAAGATCACCCGCGCATTGGAGGATAGTTGGGTGATCACTTTCCCTCAGGGTACGACCAAGCCCTTTGCACCCGGAAGGAAGGGAACGGCTCTTATCATCAAGCAAAACAAGCCTCTTGTCGTGCCTGTGGTCATCAGAGGCTTCTGGAGGGCTTTTAACAAGACGGGACTGAAATTTAAGAAAAAGGGGATTCCGCTGTCCGTCACTTTCAAACCGCCCCTGAACATCAATTATGACGCCCCTACGGAAGAGATACTCGCCTCTGTCATGAATGCTATCGAACAAAGCAAGGATTTTATGCTGAAAGGAGCCCACCACTGGAAGAATGAGCCGGCGGCGTAAGCCGGTGTGTTGAATAACCTCACTGATAAAACCCAGCTTATGCGAAAACTCATTCCTCTCTCATTGCTTTTTCTGTCTATGCTGGTGCTGCTTGCTTTGCGCAGGGGCAGTCAGCCAACCGATATTGCCGGGCGTACGGACCTGTTTAACGCTGGTGCAGACCTGGCAACCATCGGATGTGCACCCCCTTTGAATCCTTCTGCTTTGCGGGCAGATGAGCAGGGCAAGTTTGCTCCTCTCTTCACGGGATGGGGTCATTACAGCTATAAGGTGCATACCAGTAGCGACAGCGCGCAACTTTATTTCGACCAGGGGTTGAACCTGTACTACAGCTATCATCTTAGGGAAGCGCTGGCTTCTTTTAAGGAGGCGGCACGCTTTGACCCGGAATGTACAATGGCTTACTGGGGGCAGGCATTGGCTATGGGACCCTATTATAACAGCTATACTTACAAGATGCCGGCGGCAGTGTTGCCTGTACTGGAACAAATGAACCGTACCGAAGCGAATGCTCCATCAGAGGAAAAGGCTTTGGCGGAAGTGATGAGGAGACGATATTCATCGGACACATCGGACAGTCAACGAAAGCGGCTGAACAGGGATTATGCCGAAGGGCTGCTGCAGCTAATGGCGGAATATCCGGACGATGTAGATATCAAGGCGCTGTACGTAGATGCGGTGATGTTGGAGCACAGCTGGGATTTTTGGGCGAATGATGGTCAGCCGAAATACTGGACGCCCGGGCTGGTAGATACCTGTGACGCCATACTAAAGATTCGTTCTTCCCATCCCGCGGCCCTCCATTACAAGATACATTTAGTTGAGGCTTCGCGGCATCCGGAGAAAGCCCTTGCTGCAGCAGACTCTTTACAAACGTCCATGCCGGGCGTACCACATATGGTGCATATGTCGAGCCATATGTACCAGCGGAACGGGCTGTATGCAAAAGGGATCGATGTGAATGATAAGGCCTCTTTACTGGCGGTACAATACGATACCACGGCCCGGAACCTGAACCTTGGCCTTTTCGCCCAGACCCATTTCGATGGGGTCGAGACATACTGCGCCTTGAATGCGAATATGTATAGCAAGGCCATACAGACTTCTTATCATCTTAGGAAGATAATTCTCAGGTCCTATAAATCGCATCTGGCCAATCCTTTTTTTCAATACATGTACATGATGCCCATGCTGGTCCATGTACGAAGCGGGAAGTGGAAGATGGCTATGGATGAGCCGGCGCCGGACAGCAGCCAGCATTATGCTTCTTTGCTGTATGAATTCGGGAAGGGGATGGCCTGTTTACGGCTGCATAAGATGGATTCGGCCGAGCGGCATCTTTGGAGGCTTCGGGGATGGTTGAAGGACAGCACTCTTAGGGTCAGGATCATGCCTTTCAATGCGCCGGTGGAAGGGGCGAGGATTGCGGAGGCGATACTGGCGGGGGAGATATGCTTTGCCAAAAAGGACTATAAGGGGGCCATCCGATGGCTGGAGAAAGGTGTGGCGGTGGAGGATGGGATGATCTACCGGGAACCTAAGGACTGGCCTATTCCGGTGCGGCATTATTTGGGGAATTGTCTGTTAAAGCTGCATCGGCCAGCCGAGGCGGAAAAAGTTTACAGGGAGGATCTTGTGCATAATCCGGGGAATGGGTGGGCGTTGGTGGGGTTGGGTAGAAAGGCAGAGTATACAAAAGCCTTTGCCAAGGCCGAGGACTTGCCGACAGCATCGGCGTATTGAGACCTTTGGGGGCCGGCCGGGCCGCCGACCTAATTCTTCAGGAAGAAGGCCTTCAGCTCACCTGCATCTTCCGGCTTCAGCTTACCACCCAGGATCAGGCGCAGCTGCCGTCGGCGGAGCGCACCCTCATACAATTTCTTCTCTTCTTCCGTCTCGGCGATGAGCTCGGGGACGGGACGTGGTCTCCTGTTGGGATCCAGGGCGACAAAGGTATAGTAGGCTTCGTTGCTTTTGTATTTATATTGCTGCAGATGATCCTCTCCCCACACCTTCATATGCACTTCCATCGAGCTGTTAAAAGCTCTTGTGACCTTGGCCTCGATATGCACTACATTACCCAGCTTGATCGGATTTTCGAAGGAGATATTGTCTACGGACGCGGTGACTACGGGAGCATTGCAATGTTTGCCTGCGGACAGTGCGGCGGCGATATCCATCCAGTACATAAGACGGCCTCCCATCAGGTTGCCATACACATTGGTATCGTTGGGCAGGACGAGCTCAGTCATAACGATGAGCGATTCGCGGGAGGTCTTCGCTTTCATTTGCATAGGGCAAATATAAGCCTAATTAACGCTACTTCAATGAGACAAGGCAGCGTTAGCATACCCTCACGACCGCCATGCCCAGCAGGGATCCCAGCTTTTCGACCTTAGAGCTGATATGCCCCATGCCTATGGCGCAATGGTGGGCGGGGCCGTGGTTGTTCCAGTCGTTGACAAAGCGTCGCGCGCCAATAGGGAATTTATAACGGCTATTGGTGTTACCTATTTCCAGTATAGGGCCGGGAACGGACTCTCCTTCCGCCACCTGGAGGATCATCCCCTTCCCTTTGCTCTCTACAACGCTCAGCAGTGTGACAGGGCCATTCTTTACCATCATCTCTATCGAGACGCCTTTACCTACCTTGCCATGGTATACTTTGAGGGGGCGTACTTTTATCTTTCCCTCGGCGATTGCAATATGACCGGGGCCATCGTGTCCCATCAGCACCACATCATCTTTGTAATCCATGGCATAATATTCAGTGAAAGAGCCGCCGGCGCCAAATGTATCCATGATCTTCATGGCGATGGCGTTCTTGATCTCATATTCGCCCGCAACGGGGACGCGGCCTGCGGTCAGCAGCGAATTGCCCAGGATGATGGAGCTGATGGCATCTTCATTTTCCTGATTGCCCGTACCCTTATAATAGTATGCCATGGCCCCCAGCTTGTGCATCTGCACGAGCCTGTCCAACGCCTGGGATGTAATGGCCGCCTGTTCCAGGTCCTCAACGGCGCAGTCCGGCTGGATATCGAAGACCTCATGGAAGAGGTCCAGTCTTTTCTTTATTTCGAGTGGTGAGACCTGTTTACGAAGTGTTACCAGCTCTTCCACTTCCAGCAGCTCGATGTGACCGCCAAAGTGTGCATATATCTGTGTGAGGTCGGTATAGATATCGAGCATGCCGCTGTAGTAGTGGCCCATGCATCCCAGCCGATTGTAGAATAGGGTATTGGCGACCCTTGCGGCCTGCACCCATTCTTCTATCTCCTCCCAGCATGCCGCATCATCGTAAAGCATGCCTGTCACCTGGTTGAACCGTACGCCTGTGCGGTTGAACACATTCGCTATTTCCGGAACAGGGCAGGCCGAGCAGTAGGCCAGCCATTCGCCCGTCATCTTTGTCCTATCCTTCAGGTTGTTGAAAGAAGCATAATCGATGGCGTCCGCCGGAGAGAGGTTGAGTATGATCACGGGGACCCTGGCCCTTTGTACCACGGGCAGCACGGTGGAAGACAGCGCATAGGTCGACACGTACAGAAAGATGATATCAACGTCCTCCGTGCTGAACAGCCTGCCCGCTTCGAATGCTTTGTCGACGTTGTCTACGAGCCCTGCATTTATGACAGCAGGATGCAGGGACTTCAGCCTTGTTACTACTACTTCCAGATAGCCTTCCAGTCTTTCTTTCAGGCCCTCGAACTGTGGCCAGTAGGTATCCAGGCCGATGCCGAAGATGCCGATCTTGAATTGCGCTTCTTTCATGGAGTTGGGTTTAGGGTCACTACCGCAACCGCGAAGGGATGCAGTGTAACGCTCGTGCCGATGGTCGTGCTTACCGGAGGATGGTCCATGGTGGATACATCCGTAACGGTGATCGTCGCTCCATTCAATTCCGGTGGCAGGGAGAAGGAGGCGTCCTTGTTCTTTGTATTGATGAACAGCACTTTTTCCCCCTTTTTTGTGATGAATGCCTGTGCGATGACACCCCATGGCGAGCCATCCTTAAAGGATGTTTCAACGAGCTTGTCTCCGGCCTCGAAGTTTTCGTGCAGCAGACGCAGCACCCAATACCTCGCATTGGGGCTACCCGTCTCCCAGTTCATCATACTGACGTCAGGGAATTGAGTGGGATAGCCTACCAGCTGTGATTCACCTGCCACGTCGATGCCCATCTTCGTCAGCTGCAGCAATATGTATGCGTAGGTAGCGCCGGACAGGCTCCAGTATTCCGCCTCGATGGGTTTGATCACGGAGGGCGAACGGAGAATGCTGCCTATCTCATTGATGGTGGTAAAGGTATTCGGCGCCAGCCTTTTCCGGATGGCTTCGATGAATCGCACCCTGTCCAGGAAAGCATCCGCCTTTTCAAAGAAGGTATACTGGTAGTCAGCAGGGGGCTGGTCTTCCCTCGAGGGGGTAGCGTAAAAGTGGTAGGAGATGCCTTCGGGTACGACACCGGGAGCATGATTCCTCGCATTCAGAAAATACTCGAAATAAGCGGGATCGACTGCATAGGCCAGGGACATGCCGATGAACTTAGTTGCCGGCGATACCTGCTTCATCTGCTTTACGATGGCGTCATATATCCTTGTGTATAGCTGGGGCGAGATATTGTGCTCCAGGTCGGGTTCGTTCAGCACTTCCCAGTAGGGGATCTTATAGAAATGTCCTGACCGGTGGTATTTGCCAAGCTCATCCGTAAAACCTCCCTTTGTGTACCAGCTTATCAGCCGGGCGTAGTATGCCGCCAGCTCTTTTCCCGTTGTATCGCGCAGCTGGGTACCCTGGTTGTAATTCCAGCAGACCTGGTAGGGATCGTCGGGATAGGCCACGGGCGAAGCCGTCTTCCACATCCATTCGGGGGTAGTGCTGAAATTGATGACGACCGTGTGTCCTTTGGTGGCTTCCATCAACGCATCCATCGTGCTGTCCAGGTAGGTGAAATCCCAATAGGTAGCTTCTCTTGTCGGGGGCTTCAGCTCCGCCACGGCCATCTTGGGGTAGGGGAACCAGGGGACATAGCGGACATAGTCGGCGCCCAGCTCCTTCAATGCGGCAAAGGTCTGACGATGAATGGGCGACCCCGGCCGCACCATGGGATTTTCAACCAGCTGCAGAGTGGATGTTGTTTTGGAGACATGCGTTACCTTATTCCAATTGACGTTCAAGGCAGGGGTCGCTTTTTGGGCAAGCCCCTGAAATGCCAGCAGGAGACTGCCGGCAAGGGTGAGAAAAATCGGCTGGTATTTCTTCATATGGAAGCAATATTTTCCTGCCAAATTTATTTTGTATACGTTTGATAGGAAATGTACAAATTGCTCTTTCAATTATACTTTTTGACACCATCAACAGTGTCCCATGAATAACTTCTACAAATACCTGCCGACGAGCCCGGCCGATGAAGGGTGGGGGATCTATGTGCTGAATGCGGGATGCAATCGCATTGGCAAGCATGCCGCCTATCCGGCTAAGGATCATCCGGCGCATCATTATTTCAACTGGAATAACGGCCGGGTGCTCGACGAATACCAGCTGATCTATATCGCGAGGGGCGCCGGCAGGTTCGAGTCGTCCAGCTGTGCGGAGGTAGATGTAGAGGAAGGGAGCGTATTTATCTTATTCCCCCATGAATGGCATCGATTCAAGCCGGACGAGCAGAAAGGCTGGGATGAGTTCTGGGTAGGCTTTTCAGGAACCGTCATCGAGAACCTTGACAAAAAAGGATTCTTATCACGGACGAACCCCGTGCTGCATATCGGTGTCAGTGACCTTGTCATACAACTGTTGAGCGAGATCATCGAAAGAACGAAGGAGGAGAAGACGGGGTATCAGCAGCTGGTGTCGGGTATCGTATACCATTTATTGGGAAAGGTCTATTCATTGGTAAAAGAACGCAGCTTCGAGCCGGAAGACCCTACCGAATCCATCATCAACAAGGCCAGGGTCATTTTCCGAACGAATATAGATCGGGATATCCATGTGGAGAAGGTGGCGGAGGAACTGAATATAAGCTATACCTGGTTCAGAAGGTCTTTTAAGCGATATACGGGGATCGCCCCCCATCAATATATCATTCAATTGAAGATAGAGAAGGCCAAAGCGTTGCTGGCAGATCCTGCAAAGAGCATCAAAGAGATAGCTTTCAGTATGAATTTCGAGTCCGCCCACTATTTCAGCAAGCTGTTCAAGGAGAAGACGGGCTGCTCACCGGAAGAGTACCGGAAGAATCTGCGGGATCTGAGGCCGTCCACGAATTCAGCACAAGATTAATATATTTGAGTCATGAACCATCGTCACCTTTTCTCCTTTTTTGCGGGCATTTTTTTCGCTGCTGTCGCGGGAGCGCAGTCGCGCCGGCCCAATATCATTTTTATCATTTCGGATGACCATGCGTACCAGGCTATCAGCGCCTATGGGAGCAAGCTGGCGCAAACACCCAATATCGACAGGATCGGCCGTGAGGGGGCGATCTTTACCAGGGCCATGGTCACCAACTCCATTTGCGGACCCAGCAGGGCGACGCTCCTAACGGGAAAGTACAGTCATATGAATGGGTATAAGCTGAATGAAAAGCGATTCAATACGGATCAGTTCCTGTTTCCGGCGCTGTTGCAGGAGAATGGGTACCAGACCGCCTGGGTCGGCAAATGGCATCTGGGCAATCTGCCGCGGGGATTCGATTATTTCCGTATACTCCGGGGACAGGGGGAATATTATAATCCCAACATCATCGGGCCCCGTGATACGGTGAGGATGGAAGGGTATGTGACGGACCTGATCACTCAGCTGTCTACAACATGGCTGGATAGCCGGGATACCAGCAAGCCCTTTTGTCTTATCGTTGGGGAGAAGGCTACTCATAGAGAGTGGCTTCCGGATATACAGGATCTGGGTTTTTACGATGGTAAAGATTTTCCGGTGCCCTCTACCTTCTTTGATAACTACGCCGGAAGGGTGGCGGCTGCAGATCAGGATATGACCATCGACAAGACCATGCGATTGAAGGAAGACCTGAAGGTACATGCGGATTATGTGCACAGCGGTATCTACAACAGATTTACTCCTGCACAGAAGAAGGCTTTTTACGACTATTATGAAAACAAGATCAGCAAGGAGTTCGATACAAGGCATGATACGGGCCGGGCGTTGGTGCGGTGGAAATACGAACGGTATCTTAAGGATTATTTGTCGGTGGCCCGTTCGATGGACCGGAATATCGGCAAGCTGCTGGCATATCTGGACAGGACGGGGCTGGCTCGCAATACGGTGGTGGTCTATTGTTCGGATCAGGGGTTTTATATGGGAGAACATGGCTGGTTCGACAAAAGATGGATGTATGAGCCATCGTTGCGGACGCCTTTCCTGATGCGGTGGCCGGGAGTGATCAAGCCGGGGAGCTCCGTGAGCCAGCTGATGCTGAACATCGACTGGGCGCCTACTTTGCTGGATATTGCAGGGGTGAAGGCGCCCGCGGAGGTGCAGGGTACTTCGTTCCTGCCATTGCTGAAGGGTGGGAGCGTAACGGGATGGCGTAAGGCGATGTATTATCATTATTATGAATTCCCGCAGCCACATCATGTGTATCCGCATTTTGGCGTGCGGACCGGGCGGTATAAGCTGGTGCGTTTTTATGGGCCATCGGATAGCTGGGAGCTGTATGATCTGGTGAAAGACCCTGATGAGGTGCGTAACCTGTATGGGCAGGCGGGGTATGAGAAGCTGACGGCGTCGTTGAAGGGGACGCTGAAAGAGCTGATAGAGGAATACAAGGATCAGGAGGCGGAGAAGATATTGGAGGAGAGGCCTTAAGCGAGTGCAGAAACCCTTGTCAGACCGTGACCCTTTCGCATTGCTTTAGGAATCCCTCGTCCACATCGGCGCCCAGGCCGGGGGTATCGGGTATTTCCAGGAAATAACCTTTATATTGTACGCCGCCTGTAACGGGGTCGGCCTTATGACCCAGGAGACAGGTGTCCATATCATGGAAGATGATATTGTCATGTGCGAGCGCAAAATGTGCAAAAGCGGTGAGCGCGACCCGGCTTTCCAGCATACCGCCCATCATACAGGGGATATTGCGCTGCTGCGCGCACTGATTGATCTTTATGGCTTCGAGGATGCCGCCTGATTTGGCAAATTTTATATTGATATAATCGCAGGCCTGCTCTCTTATCAGCCTCGCTGCATCATGATGATCAAAGACGCTCTCGTCGGCCATGATCTTTACGGGGGATTGTTTGCGCAGGAGCGGCAGCTTGTGGTCGTCCCAATGGCGCATGGGCTGCTCGCAAAACTGAATGTTATAAGGCTCCATATCGCAAAGTGCATTCAATGCGGTATCGAAGTCCCAGCCCTGGTTGGCGTCTATTCGTAAGATGATATCCTCCCCTACAGCAGTCCTGATCTGTCTGACCCTTTCCACATCCTCTTTGCCATTCCTGCCCAGCTTGATCTTTATCATCCGGACGCCATTGTCCTGGAACTGAATGGCTGTCGACGCCATGTTCTCAGGGGTATCGATGCCGATGGTAAGGTCCGTCTCGATGTCCTTTTTCTTTCCGCCCAGGAATTGATAAAGCGGCTGTCCCGCCTTGCGGGCGGCCAGGTCATAGAGGGCCATGTCGAAGGCGCTCTTGATCGTAGCGTTAAAAGCCGTAAACATGTGCAGCTCGCCCATTCTGGCGGCGATGTCGTCCGCGTCCCTGCCTTTCCAAAGCGCTGCGAAGTCCTTTGCCATTTCGAAGCAGGTGGCCTGGGTCTCGCCCACGATCATCGGGAAGGCAGAGCATTCGCCTACTCCATAATAGCCGGCGTCGGTATGGATGCGGATAAAGATGTTCTGTGCATAGTGCATCGTCCCTGTGGCGATCGTAAAGGGATGCATAGGGATACTGAGCTTGTAGATATCGGTCTTGAGGATCTTCATATTATTATTTAAAGTGCGGCGCTCCTCTACAGGGGGCCTTTATAACCTGGTCCAAAAACGGCTCTTCCGGGCTTAGCGCCTGTGTGCTGACCATCCTTCAACACTTCCACTCCATTGACGAACACGCCTGATACTCCTGTAGCCAGCTGGTGAGGCTGCTCATAGGTCGAGTTGGCCCGAACGGTGGCCGGATCGAAGATCACCACATCGGCATAATAACCGGTGCGAAGTTCGCCTCTTTTTTTCAATTTCAGCCGGGCTGCCGCCAGTCCGCTGAGCTTATGGATGGCTTCCTCCAGGGAGATGACCTTTTGTTCGCGAACATAGTCGCCCAGGAGATGGGCTACGTTGCCATAGGCACGGGGATGGGTGCTGCTTTTCAGAAAGACGCCTTCGGGCGCCATGCTGGCTGCATCGGAACCGAAGGTCATATAAGGCAGACGTATTTCTTTTTTTACATTGTCCTCGCTCATGAGAAAATAGATAACCTCTATCCGGGAATGATCCTGTATGACGAGGTCGATGATGGTCTCTTCCGGGCTGGTATGGCGCATTCTGGCGATCTCGCTCAATCTTTTGCCGGTGAGGTATTTCAGGGAATCCTGTTTAAAGCCCACGCAAATGATGTTATCGGCCCCCGAGCCCAGATACAGGTTCTCCCAGGCATCGGTAGGGGTAGTCATAGCTTTGATGGTCTTTTTGCGGATCGCAGGGTCCTTGAGCCTTTCTATCCATTTGTCGAGGCCTCCCTCCTGTACGGCGGGGGGCATGGCGGCGTCGAATCCTGTGGCGCCGGCGGTATAGGTGTACATGCAGGCGGAGATGTCCAGTCCGGCGGCCCGGGCGCTGTCGATCTTTGCGATAAGGGCGTCCATTTTGCCCCAGTTGTTCTTTCCAGCCGCCTTGAGGTGATAGAAAACCCCGGGGATATGGGCTTCTTTGGCGATGTGGATGAGCTCGTCCGAGGCTTGCAGCAGCCTGTTGCCTTCACTGCGGATATGGGAAATATATATGCCGCCGTAAGGAGCGGCGACCTTGCACAGCTCTATCAGCTCGTCCGTACTGGCATAAAATCCCGGTGCATAGATGAGGGCGGATCCGATGCCCATAGCGCCTTCCTCCATGGCCTGTTTGGTGAGCGCCCGCATTTTATCGAGTTCGGCCGGTGTGGGGCCTCTATTGGCGTCTCCAAGCACGTTTTCCCGGATGGTGCTGGCGCCTACGAAGGAAGCGACATTGGTGGATACGCCTTTGTGCTGGAGGTAGGTGAGATAGTCCTTTAGGGAGGTCCATTGGATCTTGTATTTGATATCGCCTTCTTGTTGCTCTTCTATTTTTTTCATGGTGTCGGTGAGGGGACCTTCGGAATTGCCTTCTCCGAATACTTCCAGGGTTACGCCCTGCCGGATGGCGCCCATGGACCGGCCGTCCTGTAGGAGAGAGGTGACGGACCAGCTTTGCATGTCGATGAATCCGGGGCTAACGGCCTTGCCTGTGGCGTCGATGTCGTGCTGGCGGGCGGTGGCGTTGGCGCAATCGCCGATGAAGGCTATGGTGTCGTTGTTGATGGCTATGTCCGCCTTTATGGGGGCGTGGCCGGTGCCGTCGTAGATGGAGCCATGACGGATGATGGTATCGTAGGAAGGGGTGTTATGGCAGGCGGTCAGGGCTGCAGCTGTCAGGAATACTGTGATCAAGGATAGGCCTGTATGCAGCCCGCTATATCTTCTCATGCAGGGGATTTCCTCAAATATAGTGGAAATATCAGTTGTGGGAATCCGGAAAGATGTCAGCTATTTTCGGCGGCTTTTAAAGATATCATGAAGCGCTCGGCCTGTTCTTTCGTTCTTATGATCTTGTGCAGAGAAGGGCCGTTGCGAACGGCACTGCGGGGTTTGATATCTTTTCTGCCATAGAGTTTGGCTCTTTCGGCCAGTTCATTGATCTTTTGTGCAAGTTCGGGAGGTATCATAATGCTAATGATTTTAGTAATGCAATTACGCTTCTATAAAATACGATTGGAATGAAGTTTTTCTCCTTTTAACATAGTTTAAGATTCTTCTTACTTTTGCCCGCAAATCAGGTTTTGTACATTATGATTACAGACCCCGGAACTGTTTCTTTCGACAACACTGAGAATGCATTTGAATACAAGTCGGATAAGGAGCTGAAAAAAGCGGCCTTTTTATTTTCCAGCATGGGCAATGCCACCCTGGTAAAGCTTGGAACAAGACTTACCCCCTGGATGATCCGGTCGGGGCTGCCGGTAAAGGGGCTGATACGCAATACCATATTTTCACAATTTGTAGGGGGGGAGACCCTGGAAGAGACGGCGGCTGTGGCCCGTAAGCTGGGTGAATACCGTGTACAGGTGATCCTGGACTATGGGGTAGAGGGTGGAGACGAGGGAGAAGAGGGGTTTGATCATGCCAGTAGTGAATTCATCCGGGTGATAGACTATGCGGCTACACAACCCAATATACCCTTTATGAGCGTCAAGGTGACGGGGATTGCCCGCTTTGGCCTGCTGGAGAAGCTGGATCGGGGTGTGGGGAGCCCGGAGGAGGGTGGCAGCCTGATGAAGCGGTATACGCGGGCGATCGAGTCATTGACGAACAAGGAGCGGGAGGAATGGGAGCGGGTGCAGCAACGGATGGAGCGGATCTGCCGGGCGGCGGCGGCCAGGAAGGTAGGGGTGCTCATCGATGCGGAAGAGACCTGGATACAGGACCCGGTGGATGTGTTGACCATTCTGATGATGGATATGCTGAACAGGGATGGCCGGGTGACGGTGTACAATACCATCCAGCTGTACAGACATGACAGATTGAGCTTTTTGAAGGATTGCTATGAGGCTGCCGAGCAGCGGAATTTTATACTGGGGGCGAAGCTGGTGCGTGGGGCGTATATGGAGAAAGAGCGCAAGCGGGCCGCGGAAATGGGATATGCCTCACCGATACAGCCTGACAAGGAGGCTTCGGACAGGGACTATAACCTGGCACTGGAATTTTGTATCGGGCATCTGGACAGGATCGCCCTGATCGTAGCGTCGCACAATGAATATAGTAATCTCTATGCCGTAAAGCTGCTGCAGAAGCATGGTCTGCCGCTGGAACATCCGCATATCCATTTTTCGCAGCTATATGGAATGAGCGATAATATCACTTTCAATCTTGCGAAGGCGGGCTGCGCAGTGAGCAAATATCTTCCATTCGGGCCTATACGGGATGTCGTCCCTTACCTGATGCGCCGGGCGCAGGAGAATAGCTCTATGTCAGGACAGACGGGGCGGGAGCTGGGGTTGATCAGGAAGGAACTGAAGCGGCGGGGGGTATAAAGGGGAAAGCCGTTGTCTTGCGTGTGATATTTTGCCCGGGAAATTTTAAGGACATAGTGCCGACATCTGCTATCATACCTGAAATATTAATGCTGGCGCCATGTTTGAAGATTATTTCCGTCCTTTTCAAGCCTTCAAGACCTCTGCTGGCTCCATATTGTATTATATCACTGATGTCTCTTTTGTCGTAGGTGGCAGGAGCCCCGATGGGACCAAATTGGAACAAGGGGTTGCCCCGGCTGATGGAGAGGACCTTGCCTTTGGAAGCCCGGTAGTGACTGATAGAGGAAACGATCAGGACCAAGGCGAGGCTGGCAAAAATTAGACCGATGACACCGAAACCAGCCAGTGGAACAGAGGGCGGATGCGCTATAAATGCGAAGATGGACATGATAGGAAATGCCAGCCAGAGCAATGAAAGGAGGCAGACTGATAGAAGGGTAGACGTCGACGACATGGTATAGGTGAAGTTAGCTGTTACAAAGTGATGCCTGTTGTTCATGAAGGGCGTAGGCTGGTGTTTGAAGCTGGCGATATCCAGCTGGTTGTCGAAAAAGGACTGTATGATGGAGTAGGATTCCCCGAGAGTGGCCATAGAATAGGTATAGAGATGGTTTTTCCCATCCAGGTAATAGAGAACGAATTTTCCGTTGTAATAGGGAGCCAGCTTCAGATAGTTGCCTGCGGATCCTTCGATGGTGATGGAGGGGTTGGTAAGGCCGATGGCGATGTGGTCCCGCTGCTGGGTCCAGGGAAAGTGTTCGATAAGATCCCGGGTTTCGGAGAACGTCCTTTGTTTGCAGTCGGAGAATTCGCCGGGTTCGTAGTCTTTTAACTGGGTTTTGGTAAGGAGGGGCAAGAGGTAATTTTTATAGGATAAATTTAAAAAAATCTTTACCTTCGTGCCCTGCTATTTTTTCTAAGGATCGTTAGCTCAGTTGGTTAGAGTACTTCCTTGACATGGAAGGGGTCACCGGTTCGAATCCTGTACGATCCACTGAATAGGTAAAGCTTTGCACTGCAAAGCTTTTTTTTTACTATCGCCGAATCAGTCATCGTAATGAAACCTGCATTGAAGGATATAACATTTCTGATCTTTCCCCTTTTTTCCTTCCACCTTATACACAAGGCGGTGCTCGCCGGTGATGCGGCGGGACCAGCATCCCTTGAGATCGTATCTGAGAGGCTCGGGCTTGCCGATGCCCTGGAAGGGATTTTTTCGAATGTCCTGGAGCAATTCCTTGATTTTTACTACCATGCTCATGTCAGTGGAGATCCAGTGGCTGAATTCCTCCCAGGCGTTCCCGGTAAACTCAAAATTCATTTTCTTTTTTTTGGATGAGCCACTGGTGTTTCTTCCAGAACAAATTTCCGGGTCTTCTTTTGTTCCAGCTGGGAAAGCGATTCCCGAAGCCGCTGGCGATTGGCGGCGGTGGACAGGAGATGGCCAGTCTCCTGGAGAGCATTGTATTCTGTGATGGACATAATAACAACAGCATCGTCTTCACCGGTTCTGGGCACTACTACAATGTCTTTGGATTCGGCGACTTTGTCAAGGTATTTTTTAATATTTGATCTCAGTTGGGTGATTGAAATGGCTTGCATAAATACGTACGTTAAAATGTACGTTCAAATGTACGAAAATTTAAGGAATTGGGTGAGTTTTCGCCATCCATCTTCTCATATAACTGACAAACAATGCATTAAGAAAGAAGCCCTCCTGAAAATCTCCCTCATTGGTTCGACATTTTGTCGCAGACTACACCAATCCTCCGTTGTTGGAAAAGTAACTACAGGCGTCAAACGGCCAATGACGGACCAGACGGATCGAAAAAGTGTTTTTATAACATTTATTCGGACGACCCAGCCTCCCGGCAACGATTGCGTAAATATTTCGGGAGAGCAAATCCTTTTTTTTAGAGCAAGAAGCTACCTTGGATTGAAATTGATATTTCAGGATTTTAGTCGCTAACCAAAACGATGCTTATGCCTATGCTTGCTATTATGGGATCTTCGTTGCCCGAACGTTGGGTTCAATTGACTGCAACTATTCGTGTTACACGAAAGTTAATTTATGCCACACTTCTCCTTCTTTGTCTTGCATCGAGCACCATTGTTGCCGCCCAGTCCAAATTTCGTGTAAACGGAAAAGTCAGGCAATCTACGGGCGAGCCGTTGGCCGGCGCGACAATTGCCGAAAGAGGGACCTCTTCAAGCACACTGTCAAAAGAAGACGGAACCTTTGCTATCGACGTCTCCAATCAGAATGCAACGCTGTTAATTTCCTATGTAGGCTATCCTTCGATGGAAATAAAAGTAAATGGCCAGCAACGGCTGGATGTCACTTTTAAATCTGCCAACAGCAATTTAGATGAAGTAGTGGTAATCGGTTATGGAACGACGACAAGAAAAGATCTCACCGGCTCAGTAGCTTCGGTGAGCGGGAAGACCATATCTGCCATACCTGTCACCAACGTGGCACAGGCGATGCAAGGCAAGCTGCCGGGTGTAAGCGTCGTTTCACAGGATGGCCGTCCGGATGCGGATGTCTCCATTCGCGTAAGGGGGGGCGGTTCCATATCACAAAGCAACCAGCCACTGATCCTGATCGACGGGGTTCCGGGCACGTTGAGCGACATACCTCCGGACCAGGTGAAAAGTATCGACGTATTGAAAGACGCCTCCTCTACCGCCATTTATGGCGCCCGAGGAGCGAACGGCGTAATCCTCGTCACCACGAAAGGAGCACAGGCCGGGAAGCCAACTATCAGCTACAATGGCTATATGAAATTCAATACACCGGCTAAATACCTGCAGGCGCTGAGACCATACGACTATCTGCGATACGTTTGGGCCAACGCCGCCGCGAACGCCGCTGCCTATCAGACACCGTTCGAGAAGCTATTTGGGTTAGGGGCAAATGCCGGCAGCAATACAGGCGGAATTGAAAGTTACCGGAATATGTCAACAGACGATGAGCAACGACTGGTATACAATAATTCTACGTCCTCGAATCATGATCTGACTATAACAGGAGGTACGGATAAAACAAAAATGTTCTTCTCCGCCAACTACGTGAACGAACAGGGGATGAAGATCAATTCCTTTTTGAAACGCGCCAATGTGTCCTTTAAAGTCAGTCAAAAACTGTCCGACAACCTTATATTCAATTTAGACACACGCTACACCGACATTCAGGACATGGGCGATGAAAGTACAACGAACGGCAGCGGGTCCATACTTTCCACTGCCTACCGATTCCGTCCCATAGCCACTTCACATATTTTAGGGGATACCACCGCGTTAAAAACAGGCAATATCGAGCAATACGGGAAAAACGCGATGTGGGATACTTACAGCCCCGCTGCACGAACGGCGGATTATTATCCCCTTACCATTAGCCAGAGTGTTCGGGCAATCGCATCCCTGGACTGGAAGATCATCAAAAACCTGACCTATCACACCGACCTGGCTCTGAGCAGGTCCTGGGGGCAACGCCAATACTGGTCAGGGGCCATTTACAACAATTATGTCGATGATGCGACGGGAAAAAACCTTTATGCGGGCGCTGTCGACTATCGAAAATCCGATGCCTGGGGAATGCGCTGGACGAACACGTTGAATTATAATTTCGAAATAAACGACGCTAACAGATTGAATCTGCTGGCGGGCCAGGAAGTGTCCAACTCGGGAGGAACCAGCATGGGGATACAAGCGAACCATTTCCCATCCAATTTCGACAAGGCAACGGCTTTTGCTCAAATCAATCAATATGACCAGGTGAACGGAACGGCACAGTTTTCTTCCGGCGTCACTGTTCCAAGCCGCCTGCTTTCCTTCTTTGGCCGGGCAAACTATTCTTTACTGAACAAGTATCTGTTTACGGCAACATTTCGGGCGGATGGCTCGTCCAAATTCTCGCCTACTCATCAGTGGGGATATTTCCCCGCAGGCGCTGTCGCCTGGAAGCTGTCGGAAGAGCCTTTTTTGAAGGGTATAAACTGGCTGGATAATTTGAAGCTTCGCGTATCCATCGGCGAGGTGGGTAATGATGGGATCAGCTCAAATCTCTGGTCGCAGTCGTGGACATCTGTAACAGATCAAAGATTGCAGTATGATATCAATCGCCAGCGCCAGTCGGCCTATGACTTCTCCTCTTCCACACAGGCAAACCCGAACCTGAAATGGGAGACGACGATCACGCGGGACATTGGAACGGATTTTTCTTTTTTCAGGGGCCGCTTATCGGGAACTGTCGATGTATATTGGAATACTACCAGAGATCTGCTGATGCTGACCAGTATTCCCGGAATCACCGGTTTCACTGCCACCTATGCTAATATTGGACAGACAAGCAACAAAGGAGTGGAGCTCTCCCTTTCCGGAACGATTTTCGAAAACCATGACTGGAGAATAACCGCGGGTGGCAACATCAACTTCAATACAAGCAATGTGGATCAGCTTGCTCCCAATGTGACCGGGCTTTACGGGGCGGATTGGGGAGGTATAGCTTCTTACCCGAAGAATGATTATATCCTGCAGCAAGGTCAGCCGGTGGGCCTGGTTCGCGGCTTTATTTACGATGGGTTTTATACACCTGCGGATTTTGACTACAACGGGGGTAAATATACGTTGAAGAAGGGCGTGGCCGATATCGGGAGCTGGATAACGGTTGTGCATGGCTTAGGCAGCAGCGATCGTCCATCCGGCCAGTTTGCATATCCCGGGCTTCCCAAATTCAGGGACTTGAATGGGGACGGCATCATCGATGACAAAGATGTTTCCGTCATCGGAAATATGAACCCGAAACATACCGGTGGTTTCAGCATGAACGCTTCCTATAAAAATTTCGATTTCGGAGTCTATTTCAACTGGAGCTACGGCAATCGTATTTACAACGCCAATTTGCTGGCTACGCTGTACGGGCCCAAGGAACAAGGGGTTTATGAGAATAAGCTGGCCATTATGAACAATGCTTATAAGATCTACGATGTGGTCAACGGGCAGCTGGTGAGACTGACTACACCGGATCAGCTAAATGCTGCAAATGCGAAGGCGTCGTTGCCCTTGTCCTATGAAGAAGTAGGCGCTGTTTCTACTTTGGGTATCGAGAACGGTTCGTTTTTACGTCTTAACACGCTGAATCTGGGATATACTTTACCCAAGTCATTACTGTCAAGAGCTAAGATCAATAACCTTCGCATATACGGTAGTATTTATAATGTCTTTACGCTGACAGGGTATTCGGGGCTCGATCCAGAGGTAAATGCCGATGCCGCCCACAATGGCGCTGTCTATCCGACTACGGGTTTGGATTTTGGAACGTATCCCCGCCCAAGGTCTTTTATTGTGGGACTGAATCTTAGCTTCTAACAACCAAAAACTACGAGTATGAGAAGAATAATAAATTATTTAATAGCAGCTGTCTTGTGTATCGGGTTTACACAATGTAAAAAGGATTTTTTAAACCCTTCCTCTCCATCCAATGTGGATGATAATTTTGTCACGTCAACACCCTCGGAAACCTTCAAGACACTGTCCTGGTGCTATGCCAATTACCGCCAGAACTGCATCATGGGCGTTTACAGGTGGAATGACCCGATCGGGTCGGACGCTGAAACCTACCCGGAGGATAATTCCAGCAATAACATAAATGCTATTTTAAAACCGGAATTGTTAACAATCGATGTTGTAGCCACCGGATTCAACAGCCTTTATACTACGATCGCACATGCGTCTAAGGTAGCCGGTCTGATTGCCGGGAAAGCAGCCTACCGGAACGACGTCGCAGCGGGCAAGCCCACCGACTGGACCCAGCTATATGGTGAGGCGATCACAATCAGAGCATTTTGTTATTTCGAGCTTGTCAAGCATTTTGGTGATGTGCCTTATGGGTATGAGAACAGTTTTGTAACCAGCTATTCATTAAACTCCCGATTCGACATCTATGATAGCCTGATCGCTTCTCTTAAGGTCGCCGAGCCGCTGATGTATGCATTAGGGCAGGGTGGCATAACAGCTGAACGTTTTTCAAGGACATTCTGTGATGCGTTGATAGGGGAGATCGCCCTTTATTCCGGCGGATATCAGACTATACGTACGGATGTGGGCGGACTTTACGGGAAGGTAACTTTCGATAAAAAAGGCTCCGAAAAAATGGGCTGCGTGTATGCCCGGCGTTCCGACTATCTGGATTACTACAAAACCGCTGAGAAATATTTCCAGGCGGCAATCGACAATGCCGGCTCTGCCCATTTGGTTACGTCTGATGAAAGGTCTTACGCCAGTAACCCATTCCAGCGGCATTTCCAGTACTTTGCCGATTTGCAGGTAAGCCCCGAGTCTTTGTTCCAGCTGGGCAATATTCAAGGAGGAACGCCGGCAACAACAAGCGAATACAGCTATGCTTTTGGGCGGCCATCCGATGGCGGCAGCGCCAACGCCGCACCTACAAAATCCTTCGATGCCCTTCGTATCATTCCTACCGTCTATTATGGTGAATTTGAGAACGGCGATAAAAGGAGGGATGCCAGCGTGGCAGTGACTGGAAGCAATGGAGACGGAAATGAAAAGATGCTCTCTTTTGCTCCGGGCAATAAAAGCAGCGGGGGCATCGCAACGAATAAGTGGGACGACAATCGAATGAACCCTCCTTATACTGTAGCGCAGAGGAATTCCGGCATGGATTGGCCTGTCCTGAGACTGGCGGATGTTCTCTTGATGCTGGCTGAAGTGAAAGCCGAATTGGGGGAAGACGGGGATGCTATCAGCCTGGTAAACCAAATCCGGGAAAGAGCTTTTGGCGATGCCGGCCATGATATAAGCGGGCTATCGGGAGATGCATTAAAGGACGCCGTATCGGAGGAGCGTAAGCTCGAGCTGCTTGGTGAAGGAACACGGCGATGGGATCTGATCCGGAGTGGCAAGTTTGCTGAAAGGGCCATAGCCATTCAGCAGGAGATGGCGACGATGGTCAACGATCTCAAGACCCTTGGATACCATACCTTTTCCAATGGCAATGTGATCTCCAGCTATATCTGGACGAAAATGGTGAATCTGAGCAATCCATTGACATACGATACTCCGGATTCTACCAACCCCGCGCTTTATCCGGGGTGGAGAGGGCAATATGACTATAGTAAAATACCAAGCGGCCCCAAAGTAAATGGCACCAATCATAATGTCGCCATCCAGGGTCTGTTCACGTATATCGATCCAAATGGCGCGGATGCCGCAGCCCTGCAAGCCGCCGGATATGTCAAAACCAAATGGGGTATCGACATTGTCAATAGTTTTGCCACCTATCAAAGGAATATTCTTTCGGGAATAACATCGTCGGATGATCCCCCCAGGTACTACTGGCCTATTCCTTCGGAAACGATCACCAATTCAAAAGGTAAAGTTACGAACGGCTATGGGATGCCGCAGCCGTAGCAGTTTCCAGGACCAGTACATAAGGTTCTGCCGGCGCCGGCGGTAAATGGATAACGAACTGGCCCCTTGTCATTTTTTCGATGGCGAGCGGCTGGTTCTTATGTCCCAGCTTAAAACTGGCTGCCAGGGCCACGCTATCGGGCGTATTTATCTTTAACAGGCCATCGATGGGTTGATTGAAGATGATGGCATAGATCCGGCCGGTGGCGGTATTCTTTGTGTAGTATCCCCAGTCCTCTTTTTTCCATCCCAGGTAGTCGCAATGATAAATGGCTTCCCCGTTGTCTTTCATCCATGCACCCAGCCAGGAGGCGATGTTCAATTCTTCTTCCCGGATGGATCCGTCACCCTTGGGCCCAAAATTCAGCAGAAAATTACCGCCCAATGAAACGGCCTGTACAAGGTCCTCCAGCAGCTGCGCGGGCTTCTTTACATAAGATAGTGACCAGTCCTTATGATAGCCCCATTGATTTTCGGGGATGGTCATGCAGGCTTCCCAGTCCCAGTGCGTGACCATTGTGTCTTTTACGGGGTCCGGCAGCCGTCGTTCATACCCCGACTCATAATCACCCATCAGATCGCCGTTGCTGTCCTTGTGTCTTGCGCCATAATCGTCCGCACGCAGGCGGCTGTTGACAATTACACCAGGGATCACCGACTTCAGCATTTTTTCCACTTCCCATGTCCACCAGCCATTCTTCTTAACACTGGCGTCCCAGGTGCCATCGAACCAAAATGCCTTCACCTGGGGATAATTGGTTGCCAATTCCTTTAATTGATCATAGGCATAGGTCAGATACCTTCTGAAGGCAATACTGTCCTCTGCCGACTTTATATCATACCGCCAATCGGGGTGGTTCCAATCCAGCACGGAGTAATAGAAATTAACGTCGATGCCTTCCGCATTATATGCTTCGATCAATTCTTTTAAAACATCCCTTTTGAAGGGCGTGTTGCTGATGTTAAACGAGGTATACTTCGTCGGCCACATGCAAAATCCTTCGTGATGCTTGGTGGTAATGGTCATGTATTTTACACCCATCCTTTTAGCCGTTTTTGCCCACTCCCCGGCATTGAACTTCACAGGATTAAACGCGTACATCAAAGAATCCCAGGTAGCTGTGGGAATATGTGCGCTGGATTTCAAAAATTCGGCGGCGCCGGGATAGATCTTTCCCTGCCATTCCCCTCCGGGTATGGCATACAGCCCCCAATGTATAAACTGTCCAAACCTATTGGCACGCCATTTCTCCATGGCGCTGTCGGTACGTTTTCCGAAATGATGGGCGCCGTATTGAAGGGGTTTTTTTGCTATTGATTGCGCGGTTGCAGCTTGTAGCGAAAAGACCATTACAAGTGCTGTTGTCATTCTTTTCATACCGGTGTGTTTTTATTTCAGGGTCCATTGCGTTGTGTCTGACAATGTCCTGCCGCTGTTTTGCGCGTGTGCTACAATCTTATTTGGCCCTTTTTTTAATTGAACATTCTTAAAAAGAAAATGTACTTTGGTATACCCCTGCTCAGGTGCGGCGATCTTTTTGCCGTTGACGAATAGTTCCGGGACACCCGCATTGCAGTAAACCGTGATAGTCGTTCCGGGGATAGTTCGCGTGACCAGGCGTCTGTCGGCGATGTAGATCATCGGGTCTTTGTTCCAGTTGGCTTTATACCAGTAGTAAGCATCTTTCTTTATTTTTCTGTCAAAGGTGACCAGGCCCTTCATATTCCTTGCGCGCGTGCCGCCCCGGCTCCAGTATGGGACGGCAAAATCAAACGTGTTCCAGAGGTAAGTGGCGGTCAAATAACTGGTTTTTTCAAGGATCCCCCATTGGATCTCATGAGACCGCGTCTGTAATTGCTCAGGGAAATACTGACCCTTGACCGGATCGAAATCCGGCAGCGTCTCTGCCTGCTGGTTTACATTCCCTTCAGCGCCATATTCCGCCAATACCACATGGTGGTCGGGGTATTGCCTTGCCAGGCCATCCACCCATTTTTGCAGGTCTGCCGTGGCGCCTTCATACCAGCCATAGTAGCGATTGATGCCCTGGATGTCGGCCAGATTATTTTCCCGCCTGTCCATCGCCCCATATCCATCGGTGCTGGCCGTGAGACGGTTGGGGTCCAGGGCTTTGGCGATATTGTGCAATTCCGACGTAAGGGCGGATACATAATTCTGTCGCCCTTTGTTGTATACTTCATTGTGCAGACCCCACACATAAATAGATGGATGATTATAGTTCTGTTTGATCAGCTCGGTGAGCTGCTGTCTGGCGTTATCGGCTTCCTTTCCGCTGTAGGCATTTACAAAAGGTATTTCCGCCCATATGATAAACCCGATGGAATCGCATCGTGAATAGATATATTCCGACTGCTGGTAATGTGCGAACCGAATGGAGTTGGCGCCCATTTCTTTAATGATCGCCAGGTCGGTGTCATGGTTGCTGTTGGCAAGTGCGGACCCCAGTCCCCACCATTCCTGGTGTCTCGTCACTCCTTTCAGGCGGAGGGGTATGCCATTCACCAATATACCCCGTCCTTGGGTCAGCTCGAATTTCCTGACACCTAATGGTTGTACTACCCGGTCGATGACAGTATCGCTGCGCAAGACGCTTACGACGACCTTGTAAAGATAGGGGTCATCCATTCCCTGCCACAGGTGCGGATCATCCAGCCGAAGGTGCTGTATATACCGTTGTGTGCCTTGAGTGCTGATCCAATAGTCGCCGGTGGCCTGCGTGACCAGCTTCCCTGTCGCATCCAGGACCTGGGTTTGCAGCGTCGCATGCTGTCCCTGCGCATATTTGTTCTCTATCTTCGTCAGGACCGTCAGGTCCGCGGACTTTTTCGAAACGTTGTCCTGCGAGATATAAATGCCGGGGGAAGCATCGTCCGTGGCAGCAATATTCAGCTTGTCCGTAACAATCAGCTCCGCCGGACGGTATATGCCGCCGTATACCCCAAAGAGAAAATGATTGATGGGTATCACATCGGGTCTGGCCTTATTGTCGGCGATCACGACAATGGTGTTGACCGTGTCAAACCGAAGGGCATTCCCTATCTCAAACACAAAGGCGCTGTATGCGCCCTTGTGCTCTCCGACAAACACATTGTTGACAAATAGATCCGCCACGGCGCCTACTCCTTCGAACTTTATAAAGACGCGCTTGTCTTTCCAGCCCGGAGATACATCGATGGTCTTTGTATACTGGGCTCTGCCCTGGTAAAAATCACGTCCCATCTGCATGTCATGGTTGTTCCATGTATGCGGAAGAGAGACGAGGCGGGCGCTGTCCGCTGCGAGGGAATCGATCTTTTTGAAAGACCAGTCCTGGTTGATAGGGATGACCTGCCGGCCTGGTGTCTGGAACCAGGTCAGGATCGCCAGAAGAATTGTTTTCATCGTTGTGCTCTCTGGATTTACTTACTGTTCCAGCCTGGATTTTGTGTCAATTTATTATTCAGGATCAGGTCTTCGATATCGATGGGAAAGTAATATTGCCTATCGTTGAATTGCCGGTTCCTGCCCGTAAGTGTCTTTTGATAGGGCTCGATATAGCCGTCGGCATTCAAATAGATATCCTTTCCGGGAGTGATCTTTGGATAGTCTGTTTGGACGAACTTCATGCCCAATACGGGGATATTCAGGAATTTTCCCGCATCCCAGCGCATCAGGTCGTCCCATCTGAAATTTTCAAACGCCAGCTCGACCCTTCTTTCTCTTCTTATTTCCCGCAGCAGGGGCGAGGGTACATAACTACAATACGTGCCATAGGCGGCGTCCAGCTCGGGGTCCGATGGGATGCTTCCGATGTTCAGATGGACCATGCCTACTCTGTCGCGGATGGCATTCACGGTCAGATCCAATACCTGCTGATCGCATTCGCCCAATTCAGCTTTAGCTTCGGCATAGATGAGCAGGGTTTCGGCATACCGGAATATCGGATCGGCCTGCATGCCATTGGTGACCCTGTTCCAGTCAGCGGGGTCGTTCAAAAACCATTTTGCCAGTCTGTAACCTGTGGGGCATTTGTTTCCCGACAGTCCTGGCAGGTTGGGATAGGGCGCATTGTTGGAGCCTTGTATCGAGGAAGATGACAGCTGGTACTGGCCATATTGAGCCACTGTCTGAGCAAGTCTTGGATCCCTGTTGGCGAACTCGTTTCGGATTATACCCCGGTCGGCCGCATTAAATAGAGGGCTGGTGCTGATGGGAGAGCCGTCCGTACACAAATATTCATCCATCAGATTGCGTGTTACGCCAAACTGGTGGCGCAGATTTTGGGCAAAATAGCGGCTGAAGGCAGCGCCCAGCTGCAGGGTTGCAGAATATTCCTTCCACAGAATGACTTCTTTGTTGTCGCTGTAGCTATATTTTGCAAATAGTTGATTGTATGGGTCCGTCGTGCTGGGGTATTTGTATATGGAATAGTTCCCCGTGGCCATCAATGCTTCGGCGGTGGTGGCCGCCAGTCTAATGAAGCGATCCGCATCGGCAATGCCGTGATATTTTCTAAAGGTCCCTTCATGCAGCGCAATTCTGGCCTTCAGATGCAAGGCCATATCCTTATTGAGCCTTCCCGGCAGACGGGACTGCTGGATCGCCCTGGCGGGCAGCCAGCTAATGGCGGTGTCGATATTGGACATGATGGAGTCCATCACGGCGGCCCTGGGCGTTCTGGGTTGATACAGCTCAGGCGAGTTGGTTTCCAGCGCATGCGTCAGCCAGGGAACATCTCCGAACAGCTTTACCTTTTCGAAATAATCCCAGGCCTTGAAGAAATAAATTTCACCGGCATAGACGTGTTTGATCGAATCGCTGATATTGGCGTGCTGATAGTGATCCAGGAAGAAGTTGAGCGTCCTTAGGTTATTGAAATTCCAGCCGCCGGAACCGCTGCCTCCGCTGAGGTAGGTGTTGTATTCATTGGCGGCGACTTTTGAATAGGAAAGGGGCGCCGCATTGTCCGTTATAACGTCTCCATATACCTGGGGGGAGGCTACGCCCCAGGGTTGGTAAATGGCGTCGGCAAAGCCGGTGCCGAAGCCTGTAATGTATAATGGATATACGGCGTTGTTGTACAACTGGAGATCCTGTTCGGTGTTCCAGTATGTGGAACCGCTGATGGCATCCAACGGCTGTTTGTCCAAAACCGACTTCTGACAACCGAAGGCGATCATGCATAGAAGAGAAAGAGTTATATGGAATGTTTTCATGATTGTTGAAGTTTTTGACGCTGTTAGAATGTCACCTGTACACTGAGGGCCACCGACTTTTGGATGGGGTAGGCCGCGGAAAGCACTTCGGGGTCGAAATAACCCGGCACTTTCGATAGTTGCCAGATATTATAGGCGGAGGCGCTGAATCGCAACCTCTGGATCCATGCTTTTTTACTTGCCTCCAGGGGGACCGTGTAGCCCAGTGAAATGGTTTTCAGGCGCAGATATGCCGCATTCTGCAGATAACGCGTTTGGGCATATCCCATCGGAGCTACATTGGATGCGACGGACCTGTATGCAGGATAAAAAGCGTTTGGATCGGCAGGGGTCCAGGAATTTTTGTATACTTTTTCCGTGCCTATGCCGCCGCCGTAGATGGCGCCCCAGAAGAGGTTGTCGGTGATATACACATCCCGCTTAGCGATGCCCTGTAAATAGATATTCAGATCAAATCCTTTCCAGGAAAAGAAACTGTTCAGGCTAAAGGCGAATCTCGGCGTGCTGTTGCCTATGACCTTGATATCGCCGTGGTTGGCCAGCGTTCCGGAGCCTACACTTAACGTGTCATTGCCATCCAGGTCTTTATAAGCGACGTCACCCGGGTAGATCTTGCCGGAATTTACGTTCTTATAATAGGGTGAGGCATCGATGCTTTGCTGGTCTTTAAAAATGCCGGCTGTGACAAAGCCCCAGATATCACCGGAGGTCATTCCAGCGTATAAATTGCTTAACAGCTTGTTCGGATTCCCATTGAACTTTGTGACCCTGGTAACATAATTGGAGAGATTAAAGGTAAGGTCGTAAGTAAGTCCGCCGCTGGTTTTATCTTTCCAGTTCAATTGCAGCTCAAATCCCTTGGTGTCGAGGGTACCGGAGTTCTTGTCCGGCACGGCTGTTCCCAGGGTGGCGGGGAGCTTATCCCCGGCTACGAGGATGTTGTTGGTATTCCTGTCGTACCAGGAAAAGGCGATATTCAATTTTTTAATGAGCTCCATATCGAACCCAATGTCCAGGGTGCTGGCCGTCTCCCAGGTGAGATCAGGTGAAACCAGTCCGGGTGGAGTGATTCCCGGCGGCCTTACCCCGTTGAACAGCTCGCTTACCTGTGCGACGGTGCCATATTGGGGGATATATGCGTAGTAATTGCTGATGTTCTGATTGCCAAGGCTGGCATAGCTGCCCCGTAATTTCAGGTCTGTGACGATGTGATCGATGCCTTTGAAAAAGTTTTCTTCCGACACGCGCCAGCCCGCGGAGACACCGGGGAAGAATCCGGACCGCGAGCCGGGCGCAAACCGCGATGTCATATCGATCCGGCCGTTGGAGCCCAGCAGGTATTTGCCTTTGTAGTCATAGGTAAAGCGGTAAAATCCTCCTTGGGTAGCCCAGTGATATTCGGCATCGGCGGGTATTTGCTGGCCCGAGGTCAAGGTTATGACGGGTGTGCTTGCTGATATCAGCGAGTTGCCGGTTGCATTCAGGTCCTGGTATTGTTCCGACTCCTGGTTGAAGCCGACCAGCCCGTATAAATGGTGATCGCCAAGAGGCAGGGTATAATCGGTATAGGCGTTGATCGTGTAATGATACAGAGAGCCAACGTCTTTGTATACGGAGCTGGGGTCTGTATATACGGTGGTCAGCTGTGAAGGGTCCCAGGTGGTCTCGACCCTTTTGAGGAGGGGGATCACCGTCTTGTTGCGATAGGTCTCATACCTGTAAGATATATCGCTCTTGATATTCCAGTTCTTTGCCGGCCGGATGGTGGGCGATACGGTCAGCATCAGTATGGAATTGTCGTCCACGTTGCTGGACCCATAGGCCATGAAGGAAACGATGTTGTCCGTGTAATTGTTGGGGATGGGTGCATTGGACGGCGTCATGATGGGCATGAAGACGTTCCGCCCGGGCTCTTGCGAGAATGCTCTCCACCATCCGCCTTTCCCGGCGGGGTTTACAGGCCGGGAATAAGTATTTCTGCTATAGTTCGACCTGAAATCCACATTGAACCAGTTCGTGACGGTGGAAGAAGAATTCAGCATGAAATTGTACCGGTTGTATTTGTCGGTGTTCAGCCTGTACATACCGTCCTGACCAAGATAGCCGAGGGAGGCATAGTACGAGTTTTTTGCGGAGCCACCCGACAAACTGATATTATGTTTCTGGGAAAAAGCCGAAGAGCTGATGGCCGCCTTGTAGGGGTTCACGTTGGCATTCCAGATGATCTGAGAATAAGGATTGGCGGGGTTGCTGAGATAGTATGGGTTGTGATGGATAGGATCGCTGGCGTAGGTCTTAATGCTGTCCAATAGTGTCAGCGCGTCCGCGGGTGCGGATTGGCCCATAATGCCATAGGCGTCCACGACGGCCTGCTGTATCTGGGTCGAGCTGAGCAGGTCTGGAATGGCCGTGGGGCTGTTCCATTGGAACATATTGGAGTAGACTATATTCGATCGATCCTGCTTGTGACCTTTTTTGGTAGTCACCAGCAAAACACCAAAGGCGGCTTTGGCGCCGTAAATGGCGGAGGAAGCTGCATCCCGTAATACGGAGATGCTTTCTATGTCCTCGGGGTTCAACAGATTTATGCTCATTTCAACACCGTCTACCAGCGTATAGGGGCTGTTGTTGGAAAATTTGAATTTCCCCAGGCCGGTGGTCGCATCCTTATCATTATTGTCCCTGTAAAAGGAGGAGCCGCCCCGGATGTTCAGATTGGGGACGGTGTTGGGGGCGCCATCCGCTATTGTTACGTTCAGATTGGGTACCAATCCCTGCAAGGCCTGGCCGATATTGTTGACGGGACGATCTTCCAGCTGTTTGGATGACACCTGCGAGACGGAGCCGGTGACGTCGCGTCTGCGCTGAGAGCCGTATCCTACCACTACCATTTCGTCGAGGTGCTGTGGCGCAGGCTTCAGGGTGATCACGATGTCGGATTGTCCTCCGACTTTTATTTCCCTGGTGTCATATCCTACATAGCTGATAACGATAGTCTCGTTCTTTTCCACGCTGATGGCGAATTTCCCTTCTCCATTGGTGACGGCCCCGCCTTTTTTACCTTTAATGGAGATGGTGGCTCCGGCGACAGGCTGCCCCGCGGAGTCCACGACAGTGCCGTTCAGGATCACAGGCGGCGGAATAGCTGTGACCGGGGGTGTCCCGGACTGCATCTCCTTCTTTGTGATGACTATGGTGTTGCCCTGTATCTCATACCGGAGAGGCAGGCCATCCAGGACGGTGCGTATAGCCGTGTTGAGATCTGCCTTTACGAGATCGATGCTGACAGGCTTGATCTTTTCGACGTCCTCTTTTCTGTAGAAAAAAACATAGCCAGTTTGTTGTTCGATGCTGGCAAACACCTTTTCGATCTTTACTGACCTTGCAGTACAGGTCACTGTTTGCGATCTTGTTTTTGCGCTCACGCCGAGGGCCGCGGAGAAGAGCAGCAATGCCGTTAGCCTCATAACCAACAGTGTTTTGGAATTAAGCAGCCAGGTCATCTTTTTTGAGAAAAAGAGCGCCTGTTTGCAAAAGGATGAAAAATGCATACTTTTACAGTGTTTAGGTTTTACAAAAGTGTTCCACACTTATACAGGCCTAATAAAGCCGGGAGAGACGCCAATCTTTCACCCGGTTTTTATTTTTTTCCGACCTGTAGAAGAAATTTTCCCATAAGCAAACTGCAGGGACTATTCTGATAGAATCAATATTTTATTTTTATCGATGGTATATTTTACTCTCGTGGCCGTCAATACTTTCAATACCTGATCCAGGGTCAATGTCCTTCCGATCTTTCCATTGAACTCGCCTGCGGGAATGGCGCCTGCAAATGTCACATCCACATTGTACCATCGGGAAAGCTGTCGCATGACAGTCGGAAGGTCGGCATCCGTGAACGAGAAATAGTTGTTTTTCCATGCGATGGCGGCCGAAACATCCGCATCGTGTATCAATTTTACTGACGGGTCATTGTTTTCCGTAAAAGCCTGTTCTCCCGGCTCCAGGACCCTGGCGGAGCTTCCCAGGGAAACCCTCACTTTCCCATCCAGCAGCGTGGTGCGGACAGCGCGCTCATCTTCGTATGCGTTGACATTAAACCGGGTTCCCAATACTTCCACCTTTTCACCGTTGGCCAGCTGCACCCTGAATGGCATGGAAGCATCGGCTGCTATCTCAAAATATGCTTCGCCGGAGACCCTGACCAGCCGTTGGTTTCCCGAAAAAGCAACAGGATAAGTTATACTGCTTGCCGCATTCAGCCATACTTTGCTGCCGTCAGGCAATACCATTTGGAACTGCCTTCCCCTGGGAGTGGACATGGTATTGTACAGTAAGGCGCCGGGGTTATTGTTTGCCGGCCGGCCGTAAATGAGCTGTCCATTTTTCAATGTAACAGATGTATTGGCCTGAGTGGTGATCACTCCATTCCCCAGACTATCCAACGCCATTTTCGAACCATCGGATAGGGTAAGGATGGCGCCCGACCTGCCTGGAAGTACATCTTTTGTTTTTGCGATACCGGCCGCTGGGGCCTGAACGGCTTTTTTGTTCTTGGTGAGGACAAGGTATAAAGGCGCCAGCAGCAGCAGGACGGCGGCGGCGGCGCTCCAGCGGAGTATCATGGTACGTACCCGCCCCCGGGTTTGGGGCTGCAATTTCCCCTCCATATGTTCCAGCATTATCTGCTGCAAGACCTCGCTGTCACCGTGGAGGGCAGCTTCTCTCAGCTCATTGAATTCCAATTCCGTGAGCTGCTTATTATAATAAAGGTCAATCAGATGGGCGATCCGGGTCTTGTCCATACTGCAATAAGAAGCAGGATCTTTGATCTACTACTATCGCAGCGACGACTATTTTGAAAAAAAGCTGAAAATAATTATCAGGAGGTGTCCCCGGTATCCGATCTTCAGGAGCCGGGTCCTGATCTGCTTAAGGGCGGTGGTCAGGCTATTATGTACGGTACTTTGGGATATATTGAGCATTTCGGCTATTTGAGGGGGTCTGTAACCGGCCTCACGGCTGAGACGGTATATTTTTTTGCGTTGTTCCGGCATTTGTTCCACTATTTCCCGCACTTCCTGCTCAAGCTCTTCCGTCTCTACGGCGTCAAAGGCGCCGTTAGCCAAAACAGGTGACTTTGTGAGGGATGCCAGCTGAGATATCTTTTTGACCGCCAGCATTTCCCGTCTGAGCAAGGACAAGTTTTCCCGGGTTGCGATCTTATAGATCCATGCCCGGAAGTTTTCAATTTCAGGGAGCCGGTCCCGATTCATCCACACCCGCATAAAGGTTCCCTGCAGGATCTCCTGGGCGTACAGCGCGTTGCCGGTGAATTTGGAAAAGTAAGGGAATAGCTGATCGTAATAATGCTGATAGAGTAACGCAAACGAACGCTCGTTACCGTCTGCTACTTCAGAAAGCAATTGTCTTTCGTTGTGTATGTGAGCTTTTTTGGGCACAGCAAGAATCTGGGACAAACATATTAAATAATTCGGTGCTGCGGCCTATTTTTAATGTTGAATTAATTATAAAAACCTGTAATTTAGATACATTATCCTCCTATGATGAACTGACCTTTTGGCGTCTCGTCGCCAACGTTATGACCCTTTTACCTTTCTGTCTTACTATTTTACGGTTGTTCTTTATCTCTAACGAAATAAGTTAATATGAAACTTTCTCTCGAAAGAAAGATATTGGCTGGGTTTGTCATATGTACCATTTTTTTGCTCCTGGTGGCCTTTTTTTCTTTCAGGAACAGTGAAAATTTTATCGGCTCGACCCAGCTGGTGAATCATACCCATGTAACGTTGAATGAACTGGAACAGACATTGATCAATGAGCTGGATGCGGAGACGGGTAAGCGCGGATATGTCATTACAGGCGATGAGGCATTCCTGGCGCCTTTCAATCACGCCATGGAAAATATAGCGCAGTCCATCGACAGGGTAAGAGAGCTGACAAAAGACAACCCGGCCCAACAGAAAAATATCGCACGTATCGAGATGCTGACCGATACGCTGACCAAATTCCTGCGATCCTGCATTCTGATACGTCGGACAGAGGGCTTTGAAGAGGCAAGGAAGAAGGTCGCCACGGGGGAAGGTACAAGGATACTGGATGACGTCAGGGCTACCGTTGACAATGCCAGGGCAGTGGAACAAAAGCTCCTGGATGAAAGAAAGCAGCAGAGCGAACAAGAAGGACGCAGCTTCAATCTTGTCTTTATTCTTCTGCTGTCGTTGATCGCCATTGTATTGGTCGGGGTATATGTCATCATTGTCAGCAATCTCAGGGCTCTGAAGAAAGCGGAGCAGGAGACGGCGCATAAGAACTGGACGCTGACGGGGAGCGGCGAGCTGATCAAATTCATGCAGGGAAATAAGCAATTGACTGAATTGACGCAGACCATTATCAATCACCTGACGGCCTGGGTGAATGCCCAGGCGGGCGTCCTGTATGTCATCGAAGAAGATGGCGTGCATCTGAAGCCGCTGAGCGCTTACGCAATGGCAGGTAAGATAAACGGTCTTGCGGCAATCAGGATTGGGGAAGGGATCGCAGGGCAATGCGCAGCGGAAAAAAGGACTATCCTGGTCGACAAGATCCCTACTGGGAATTTCAATACCAGCACCAGCTTTGGCGAGCTGCTGCCACGCCATATCCTGGCAGCACCGGTGATCTTCGAAGATGCGGTGATTGGGGTCATAGAGATGGGCAGCATCAATGGGTTCTCGCAGCTGCAGCAGGAATACCTGCAGGTGGTGATCGATCATATTGCAGTCGCCATCTCCTCTTCGCAGGCTCGCGAGAAAACAGCAGAGCTGCTGGAAGAAACACAGCGCCAGGCTGAGGAACTGGAAGCGCAGCAGGAAGAGCTGAAGCAGACGAATGAAGAATTGCACGAAAAGACCGAGCTGCTCGAGCGCTCAGAAGCCGAGCTGAAAGCCCAACAAGAGGAACTCCAGCAAGCCAACGAAGAGCTGGAAGAAAAGGCGAATCTGCTGGAAGTGCAGAAAGAGCAGCTGGAGATGGCAAAGACCCAGGTGGAAACCAAGGCCAGGGAGCTGGAGCTGACCAGCAAATACAAGTCCGAATTTCTGGCCAATATGTCCCATGAATTACGGACCCCTCTTAACAGCATCCTTTTGCTGGCGCAACTGCTCGCGGAAAATAAAAACAAAACGCTGGGAGAAAAGGAAGTGACCTACTCGAAGAATATATTCAGCTCCGGCACCGATCTCCTCAACCTTATCAATGAGATACTGGACCTTTCAAGGGTGGAGTCCGGGAAGCTGGACCTGGAGCTCGATGACGTAGATGTCGCTGCCATTGCCGGCAATCTGCGCATCCTGTTTGGTGAGATAGCTAATGACAAATCCATCGACTTTGAGATCATTTACTCCGAAGGGATGTCCGGGGGGCGTTTGTATACCGACAGTCAACGGCTGGAACAGATATTGCGGAACCTGCTTTCGAACGCCTTCAAGTTCACGCCCAAAGATGGCAGGGTAGTGCTGGAGGTAACCGTATCGTCTGCCGGAACGATTGATTTTACGGTTACGGATACCGGTATCGGGATCCCGGCAAGCAAGCAGGAGATCATTTTCCAGGCCTTCCAGCAGGCCGATGGCTCCACGAAAAGAAAATATGGCGGCACCGGTCTGGGTCTCTCTATCAGCCGGGAGCTGGCACATGCATTAGGCGGAGAGATATACCTGCAAAGCGAGGAAGGGAAAGGCAGTAAGTTTACGTTGCAGCTGCCTATGAGACCAGGTCCCTCTTTGTCTGGCACCTCTGTGCACCTGCCTGCGGCGCCGCCGAAAGAAAAGATGGGGCCCAGCGTACGGGAGAGGGTCCACGAGGCCGACCATCAGGCGACTACGGATGACAGGTATACCATCCGGGAAAACGACCGGGTCATCCTTATCATCGAAGATGACGAGGGATTCGCGAACGTGCTGTTGGAGTTTTTCAGGGAGCGGAATTATAAAGGGATCGTAGCCAGCCAGGGAAACATGGGTCTGAGCCTTGCCAGGTACTACCGGCCAGATGCCATCGTTCTGGATATGCAATTGCCTGTAATGGATGGCTCGGAAGTGCTCAGGCAGCTGAAAAATGATCCCAGTCTGCGGCATATCCCAGTACAGATATTTTCGGGATATGACAGGAGGAAGGAAAGCATGGAGCTGGGCGCGTTCGACTTTATCAGGAAGCCGGTGACAAAGGCAGCCATGCAGGATGCAGTCGACAAGATGGAGGAGTTCATCCGGAAAAAGCTGAAAAAGCTCCTGATCGTGGAAGACAACCGGCAACAGAATAATGCCATCCGCGAGCTCATTGGAAATGGGGATGTAAAATCGTTCTCGGCCTACACCGGGTCGGAAGCTTACGATATCATGCAAAGGGAAAAATTCGATTGCATCATCATCGATCTTGGCCTTCCGGATATGAGCGGTCTCGAGCTGCTGGAAAAGATCAAGGCAAGCAGCGAGCTCAGCAAGATACCCGTTATCGTGTACACCGGGAAGGACCTGAGTAAGGAAGAAGCCAGCCGGCTGAACAAGCTGGCCAATACGGTGGTCCTGAAAACGGCCAATTCAAAGGAGCGCCTGCTGGATGAGACGATCCTTTTTCTCCATCGTGTGGAATTGAACCTGCCCAAGGAGAAACAACAGATCATCCGGAAGCTTCATAAAACGGATGAAGTGCTCAAGAACAAGAAGGTCCTGATCGTGGATGACGATATGAGGAATATTTATTCCCTGACCAATGTCCTGGAGGAAGAAGGGCTTAGATGTATAACGGCAGAGAATGGCAGGGATGCTGTCCGCCTGTTAAAAGAGCATCCAGATACGGACATCGTATTAATGGATGTGATGATGCCTGAGATGGACGGATACGAAGCTACCCAGGCGATCAGAAAGGATGATAAGTTCAGCAAGCTGCCTATTATCGCCCTGACGGCAAAGGCAATGAAGGGAGACAGGGAAAAATGCCTGGAGGCAGGGATGTCGGACTATATCACAAAACCGGTGAATATCGGTCAGCTGCTGTCGCTGATGCGGGTATGGCTCTACCGGTGACGCAGCCGGTATAAGGTATTAATGTGAACATCGAGGACAATCTGATATGAGGGATCATGAAGAATTGAAGGAATTGCTCGAATCTATCCGTTTCGTATACGGATATGATTTCACGGAATACGCCGAGGCGTCCATAAAAAGACGGGTGCATCATTTTATGAATATCAATAATATCAGCTCCATAAAGGATCTGGGCAGGGTGCTTTTGAAAGACGAGACCGCTTTCGAGCGATTTGTCCAGGAGGTGACTGTGAATGTAACGGAAATGTTCCGGGACCCGCCTTTTTATAAAAGTTTGCGGGAGAATGTCATCCCGCGGCTGGCGACTTATCCCTTTATCAAAATATGGGTAGCAGGCTCTTCGACAGGAGAAGAAGTGTATTCCCTGGCCATCCTCCTCAAGGAAAGCGGGCTCTTGGAAAGGTCGGTGATCTATGCCACCGATATCAATCAGCGATCGCTGCAGATGGCAAAGGAGGGGGTATATCACCTAAAGAACATGAAACGTTATACGTCGAACTATATAAAGGCAGGCGGGCAACAGTCTTTTTCCGACTATTATATGGCCAAATACGAGTCCGCCCTGCTGGACAGATCGCTCAGGCAAAATATCGTTTTTTCGGTTCATAATCTGGCCGTTGACAAATCCTTCAATGAGTTCCAGATGATATTGTGCCGGAATGTGCTGATCTATTTTAACCAGCAGCTGCAAAGCAATGTCATTGACCTTTTCCATGAAAGCTTATGCCCATTGGGATTTCTTGCATTGGGCAATAAGGAGTCGCTTCTTTTTGCGAACAGCAGAGGACAATTTGGGGATGTCGACCGGAGAGAAAAGATATTCATCAAGACAGGGTAAGAAAGGCATATGCGATATGAAGCGGTTGTAATAGGTGTATCTGCGGGGGGCCTGGCCGCCCTTTCAGGCATTCTACAGGAATTGCCTGCGAACTATCCGTTGCCGGTGATCGTGATCCAGCACCGATCGAAAGATCAACGGACATTGCTGGAGGAAGTGATGCAGGCCAGATGCCGCATGCGGGTCAAGCAGGCGGACGAGAAAGAAAAAATAGAAGGCGGCGTCGTCTATTTTGCTCCTGCCGATTATCATCTGCTGATCGAGAAGGACCGGTCTTTTTCGCTGAGCTGCGAGGAACCGGTGAATTTCAGCAGGCCATCGGTGGACCTTTTATTCGAAACTGCATCGGAGGTATATGAGAACAAGCTGATAGGCGTGATCCTTACGGGCTCCAACAGCGATGGGGCGGCCGGTATCCAGGCAATAAAAGCGCGTGGAGGGCTTACTATCGCTCAGGACCCGGGAAACGCTTTGTTCCCGGCCATGCCGCAGGCGGCCATCAATACGGGCAGCGTATATTCCGTCCTTACGGTGGAAGAGATAAAGAATTTTTTGCTTGAAATAGCTAAAAAACTATCCTGAACATGCCAGAGCGTGAAAAAACAAATATCTTAATCGTCGATGACAAAGCAAAGAATATTTTTGCCCTGGAGGAGGTATTGGCCGGCGCGGGGCGGAATTTTATCAGGGCTATCAATGGGAAAGAGGCTTTAAAGATCGTGCTGAACGAGGAGATCGACCTGATCATACTGGATGTTCAAATGCCTGGTATGGATGGATTCGAGGTAGCCCAGATCCTTAAGTCCCATAAAAGGACAAGGGAGATACCCATCATATTCGCCTCTGCCGAAAGGAAGGAGCACCAGTCGATGATGAAGGGGTTTGAAGAGGGGGCGGTCGACTATCTGTACAAACCGCTGGATCCTGCCATAACGGAAGCAAAGGTGTCGGTGCTGCTGCAGCTGCATCTCCAGAAGAAGGAGCTCGTCAAAAAAAACCTCATCCTCGAAAAGCACTCCCTGCTGATCAATAACTCGGCAGACCTGATCTGCATCATCAATGTCCGGACCTTACAATTCGAGGAAGCAAATCAGGCAGTCAACTCCATGCTAGGCTATACAATAGAAGAATTCAGAAATACATCCATTCTTTCCTATCTCGACGCAGAGGGCAGGCTTACCGTTGAGAACCTGAGCCAGTCCGATAAAGAGAAATTTTCGTTCGAGACAAGGGTATATTGCAAAGACGGCTCTGCCAGGTGGCTTAACTGGAATGTGGTCAGCAAGGACGGCCTGTGGTTCGCCAACTCGAGGGATATCACGGATAAGAAAGCGGCTGACCAGGAGATCAGTCAATTGAATGCGGAGCTTAAAGAGAATATTACGCAGTTGGAAGCTACGAATAACGAGCTGGAGTCATTTTCCTACTCCGTATCGCACGACCTGCGGGCGCCGCTGAGGAGCATTAATGCCTATGCCCGGATAATTTTGGATGATCATTACGATGGGCTGGATGAGGAATTACGCCGGCTGTTTGACATCATACAGCGCAATGCGAATAAAATGGGGGTCTTGATAGACGACCTGCTGCGGTTCTCAAGACTGGGCCGGCGCAAGCTGGAAAAAGTCCCGGTGGATCTTGTGGAATTGACCCAAAGAGCGCTAAAGGACCTGACCGAGCACAATAAAAGCGAGGCAGACATACAGATCGGGACTTTACCATCTGCTGAAGGAGACCCTGCGCTGCTATACCAGGTGCTTTTGAACCTGCTCTCCAATGCCATTAAATATTCCGCCAAAAAGCCGGCGCCGAAGATCACTATCGGAGCATTAGAAAACGAGAATGAATTGATATATTACGTAAAGGACAATGGGACGGGGTTCAATATGGATTATGTACACAGACTGTTCTCCGTATTCCAGCGGCTCCATAACGGTAATGAGTTCGAGGGGACGGGTGTGGGCCTGGCCATTGTTCAACGTATCATAGCAAAGCATGGAGGCAGGGTATGGGCGGAGGGGGAGCCGGATAAAGGAGCGACCTTCTTCTTTTCATTACCCAGGCCGGCAACTGAAAAAATACAGCACAATTATGGAAACCCGTAAGATCGATATTCTTCTTGTTGAAGACAACCCTGATGATGCGGACCTTACCATACGGGCTCTTAAAAAGAATGGCCTGGCAAGCTCGATCATCCATCTGCAGGACGGTGAAGAGGCGCTTGATTTTATTTTTTGCAAGGGCGTGTATTCCGACCGGGTGTTCGAGGAAATGCCGAAATTGCTCATTTTGGACCTGAAGATGCCTAAGGTGGATGGTATCGAGGTCCTCCGCCAGGTGAAGTCGGACTCCCGGACCAGGGCGATGCCGGTGGTGCTTTTTACCTCCTCGAGCGAGGAGCGGGATATTACAAAAAGCTACCAGTCCGGCGTGAATAGCTATATTGTAAAACCAGTCGAATTCGAAAGTTTTGTCAAGGTTGTGTCGAATTTGGGTTTGTATTGGTTGTCATTAAATCAGATACCGCATCGATAATAAAAAAACTTACCCATGGACCTTAAAATGAACGAGCAGGTGAGAATACTGATTCTGGAGCATGAACCAGATGATATCGGCCTGCTGCATTATGAATTGAAAAAAGGCGCGTTGCATTATTCCGCGACAATTGTGCAGGAGCGGGAGAATTACGTGCAGGCCTTGAAGAGTTACGATCCGGATATCGTGCTTTCCGACTATGTTCTTCCCAATTTCGACGGCGCTACCGCCTTTTATATCAAGAAAGAAATATCTCCCGACGTCCCCTTCATCATCGTCTCCGGCACCATTGGTGAGGAGAATGCGGTGGAGCTGATCAAGAGCGGCGTGACCGACTATGTACTAAAGGACAAATTGTTCACCGTCGTACCCAAGATCACCAGGGCATTGAAAGAGAGCAGGGAATACAAGGAAAAGAAGGAGCAGGAGAAAAAGCTGGAAAGCTATGCCCGTGAGCTGGAACGCTCAAACAAGGAATTGGAGGAATTTGCCTATATCACTTCGCATGATCTGCAAGAGCCTTTGCGTATGGTAGGAAGCTTTTTGCAGCTGTTGCAGCAGCGGTACAAGGATAAGCTGGATAAAGAGGCCAATGAATATATCCACTATGCTGTCGATGGGGCTTCCCGTATGAAACGGCTGATCAGCGATCTGCTCAATTATTCGCGCACGAACAAGGAGTGGCTTATCGAACAGGTAGATATTTCCGAGACCATACAGGAGGCTTTGAAAAACCTGAGGGCCAGTATAAACGAGTGTGGCGCAATTATTGAATTTGAAAATATGCCCACATTGAGGGTAGATCGCTCTCAAATGCTGCAGCTATTCCAAAACCTTATCGGCAATGCCATAAAATTCAGGAAAGAGGGGGGGCAGCCTTTTATAAAAATAACTGCGGCCAAACAGGACACGGAATGGTTGTTCTCGGTGGAAGACAACGGTATAGGCATCGATCAGCAGTATTCGGAGAAAGTATTTGTCATCTTCAGAAAGCTGCACAATCAGACGAAGTTTGAAGGAACGGGGATTGGGCTTTCCATTGCAAAAAAAATTGTCGAAAGACATGGCGGAAGAATATGGTTCGAATCCGAGCCAGGAAAAGGGACAAAATTTTACTTTACGTTGCAATCTGTAAACAATGAAACCGATCAATATACTTCTCGTGGAAGATAACCCGGGGGACATCCTGCTCGCCCGCGTAGCATTTGAAAAAAGCAAATATTCCGTCAATATAGACGTCGCCATGGACGGGGAGGAAGCGTTGGATTTTCTCTATAAAAGGGGAATGTTCGCAGAAGCCTCTACGCCCGACCTGATACTGCTGGACCTGAACCTGCCTGCCATCAGCGGCTCGGAAGTGTTAGCCGATATTAAGAATGATGAGGAGCTGAGGGTCATACCGGTGATCATTCTTACCACTTCACAGGCAGAATGGGATATCATAAGATGTTACAGGCTGCATGCAAATTGTTTCGTGAATAAACCATTCGGATTCGAATCGTTTGATAAAGTGGTTCAAAGCATCGAGGATTTCTGGTTCAATATTGTCAGGCTGCCTGTCAATTAGCGGCGTCTACTATCCAGGCAGCAGTTGGGCTTACCAGCGGCGCTTCGCCAAATTCTTTTGCCAGCGCTTTTGCGAGGTCTGCTTTTATAACGGGTAATTGACCCGGGGCCAGCTCGTTGAGCGTGCTATACATGGGCGTACCTTCCAGCAGGCCGGTGGCGGTGTCGGCCGCGGATGGGCTATTGCCCGTCAGCTTCACCAGGCTGACGCGAACGTCTGTAAAGCCGGCGCCCTTTGTCCATGCTGCCAGCTGGCTGTCATCATACAGAGAGTATGGAAGGTGAAAAAATCTGGGGGGATCGACAGGGAAATACTTTTTTACGACCTTGTCGGCGAGATCAAAAACAGGATTGCTCTCCAGCCTGTCCCAGGTGCTGAATAAGAGCCGTCCGCCTGGTCTCAATACACGGCGGGCCTCCGAGAGGGCTTTTGGTTTATCCGGGACAAACATGAGCCCAAACTGGAATATCACCAGGTCGAAAGAGCGGTCGTCGAAGGGAAGCTCCTGGGCATCGGCTGTCTGCCATTCGATGTTTGTACCGGGTGTCGTCTGACGGGCGATGGAGAGCATGTCCTTGTTGAAGTCGGTGGCAATCAGCCTGGCATTGGGAAAGGTCATTTGCAAATGACGTGTAACGCGACCCGTGCCGCAGGCTATTTCCAGGATGGTCTGTGGCTGTGGAGACCCTGCGGCTGCAGATCCTGCCAGATGCAGGGCATAAGGTTCGAAAATATAGGGGCCCAGGTAGCGGTCATAATTCCCGGGAATAGAGCCTGAAAAGGCGGGGGGTGTTTTTGGCATAAGTTAAAGATAAGTGGTAAATTGGTTTATGCTAAAGAACTTTTTCCTTGTTACGGTGCGCAATCTGTGGCGTAACAAGTCCTTTACTTCCGTCAATGTTATTGGTCTGGCTATTGGCATGGCGTCTGCGTTGCTGATCGGCTTATGGGTACAGCATGAGACAAGCTATGACAGGTGGTTTGCGAAATCCGATCGTATCTATCAGTTATACACCCGGGGAGATTACAATGGGAAAATGGATGCCTGGCCGCGTGTGTCGTCACTGATGGCGGGGGAATTGAATAAGGGTTTTGGCGAGGTCGAGAATGCGGCGCGTATAAGAACGGTGTATTTTCTGGTAAGCAATACGGGGGAAAAGCATTTCAATCTGCAGGGCGCTTTTGCGGACTCTTCTTTCCTGGATATATTCAGCTTCCCTGTGCTGAAAGGAGATGTGCGGACGGCGTTGCGAGGGGACCAGGGTATTGTGCTGACGGAGCATGTCGCCCGGAATTTGTTTGGTGATGCGGACCCTATCGGGCAGACGGTGGTTATCGACAGTACGGCTAATTTTAAAGTGACTGCGGTGTTAAAGGACCTGCCGGGCAATACGGAATTCACTTTTCAATATCTTTTGCCCTGGAGCTATATTCATCGCATAGGATGGGATGGTGGCGGTGCGTCCTGGAAATTCACCGATGCGGTGACTTATTTGACACTGAAGCCGGATGCGTCGCAAGCTGCATTCGACTCCAAGATCAGCCATTTTGCTCAGCAGCAGGCGAGGGATAAGGATCTCCGCCAGGAGACGTTTACACAACCGCTGGTCCGGGCCCATCTTTATTCCAAAGCGGAGAATGGCCGTCTGACGGGTGGGATGATATCCATGGTGCGGTTGTTCTCGGTGATAGCGGTCTTTATTCTGCTGATAGCCTGTATCAATTTTATGAACCTGAGCACGGCCCGTAGTGAAAAGCGTGCAAAGGAGGTCGGTATACGCAAGGTAGTAGGCGCCGCCAGGAGTTCGCTGATAGCACAATTTATCGGAGAAAGCATTGTGCTGGCTGCGTTGTCCTTTATACTGGCCCTTGTTATGGTGAAGCTGTCGCTGAAAGGTTTTAACCGGCTGATAAGCGCGGACCTTCATACAAACTATGGAGATAGCAGCTTCTGGTATTTTGCGGTTGGCTTTATCTTTTTTACGGGTATCGTTGCCGGCAGCTATCCGGCATTTTATCTTTCTTCTTTCCGGCCTGCATCGGTGCTGAAAGGCAGCTTCCAAAAAGTGAATACGCTGCTGACGCCCCGCAAGGTGCTGGTTGTGCTGCAGTTCACCTTCTCCATTGTCCTGATCATCTGTACTATCATTGTTCACCGGCAGGTACAGTATGCGCGGGACCGCGATACAGGCTACAACAGGGATAAGCTCATCTTTACTTTTATGCAGGGTGACGTACAAAAACATTACGAGCAGATCAGGCAGGAGCTGATAGGCAGCGGGGCGGCAGCCTCTGTGACAAGGTTGTTATCTCCCATAACCCGTATATGGAATGCTGCCGACGGGTTTTCCTGGCCCGGGAGCACAGAGGCTGACAAGAAGGTGAATTTCGCCCGATTTGAAAGCGACGTCGATTTTGTACATACAACAGGTACTCAGCTGGTACAGGGACGGGACATCGACCTGAAGGCATATCCCACGGACAGTACAGCGGTGCTGCTGAACGAGACGGCCGTGAAGACCATGCGTCTGCAGGATCCTGTGGGTAAAATGATCAGGGATGACAGAGGGGTGAGCTATCATGTGATAGGTGTGCTAAAGGATTTTATCATGGAATCTCCCTATGATCCCGTGGATCCCATGATCATCCAGGGGCTTTCCACGACCTATCCGGTGGTGCACTTCCGGCTGAACCCTGCCGGTAGTATATCGGCCAATCTGAAAAAGGCGGAGGAGATATTCAAACGCTGGAACCCCCGATATCCGTTTGAATATTATTTTGCGGATGCGTATTATAACAGCAAGTTCAAGTCTGAGCAGCAACAGGGTATACTCGGACTGCTTTTTAGCGGATTGACGATATTTATTTCCTGTCTGGGGCTGTTTGGCCTGGCCTCTTATATGGCCGAGTCGCGGACGAGGGAGATCGGTATTCGCAAGGTGCTGGGCGCCTCTGTGGTCAGCGTCACTTTATTAATGGCAAGGGATTTTATCCGGCTGGTCCTGATCGCGGTGATCATAGCGAGCCCGATGGCATGGTATGCGATGCACACGTGGCTGGAGGGGTTCAATTATCGGATACAGATAGGAGTATGGGTCTTTGTCGTGGCGGCGGCGCTGTCGGTGGTTATCGCTGTCCTGACGGTGGGATATCAGGCTGTTACAGCGGCTTTGACCAATCCGGCGAAGAGTCTGAAAAGAGAGTAAATCTTATACTAAGTTTGTAAAATATTCGTTGTTAAATAAGTTAAGACCAATATTTTACGTATGAAGAACCTCTGTACTGCCCTATCCATAGCCCTGCTATGCGCATCTTGCAGCTCTACGAATCTCATGTCGCTCAGCGTCGTGCAGCCTGCACCCGTATCATTGCCTCCCTATGCCAAGACGGCTGCCGTCGTCAACAGGACGAGAGCCACGGATGAGACGCGAACCATCGACGCCATTCACAAGGCGATATCTCTTGAACCCAGCAATTTACAGAAAGAAGGCGCCAGGGCCAGCATGACGGGACTGGCTGATGAGCTGATGAAGAACAATCGGTTCTCCATAGTCAAGCCATTGACAAATCTTGACCTCCGGAGCTATGGCGCGGGTGTATTCCCGTCCGCGCTGTCCTGGGATACGGTGGAGAAGATATGCAGAAATAATAATACCGACCTGCTGTTCTCGCTGGAGCTGTTCGATGCGGAAACCAGGGGAGGGGTTGGGCCCAATACAATTGGCTCAGCGGTGATGGGAAATGTCCCGGGCCTGATGCAGCAAGTGAACCTGACGACGGTGGTAAAGACCGGTTGGCGGATCTATGATCCCTCTTCCCGGAATATACTGGATGAATATGTCCTCAGCCGGGATCTTACTTTCAGGGGTACTCCTATAGCGGCTGCTACGGCTATGATAGGTCATAAAGAGGAAGTGATCAAGGTAGGTAATCAAGCCGGGCAGGCCTATGCATACCGGATCGTGCCTTATTCCGTCCGTGTGTCCAGGTTTTATTATGTACGGGGAAGCGCTAATTTCACCGTCGCTACCCGTATGGCGCGAACGGGCAACTGGGATGGAGCGGCCAAGCTCTGGCAACAGGAAACCACCAATCCCAGCCGGAAAGTAGCCGGCAGGGCCTGCTATAATATGGCGATCATAAGTGAGATCAATGGTGATCTCCCCGGCGCCATCACCTGGGCGCAGAAGGCGTATGAAATGTACAACAATCGCCTGGCGCTGAGCTATGTCAATGTACTCAGGAACAGACAGACGAATGATGCTGTTCTAAAGGAGCAGACAGATGTATCTGCCAATCCTTAACCTGCTGTGGGCGCCTGCTGTGGCGAAGGTCCGCGAAAGAGCTTGCGCTGGAAGACGATGATATAGATCACGCCTACACAGATAGCTGCATCTGCAATATTGAAGATGTCGTCGAAGAAGGTGAACTTCTTACCGCCTATAAAAGGCAGCCAGCCGGGAAAGTGGGTATGTATCAACGGGAAATAGAACATGTCGACCACCCTGCCATGAAGAAAGGTGGTGTAGCCATGTGCCGGGAAGATACGGGCCACATGGTCATAGGTGCTACCTTCGAATATCAGTCCATAGAAGAGGCTGTCGATGAGATTGCCCAGCGCACCGGCGAAGATCAGGGCTGAGCAGATGATGAAGTGCGGATGATAATTCTTTTTAATAATACGCTGGATATAGAAGCCTCCGAACAGCACGGCTACCAGGCGGAAGAGGGTCAAAAAAAGCTTGCCCCAGCTGCCACCGAACTGTAGGCCGGTGGCCATCCCTTCATTTTCCACGAAGTAAAGCTGCGCGTGGCGGCCCATAAGGTTTACGCTGTGGTCCAGGGGCATATGCGTCTTGACCCATATTTTGAGTGCCTGGTCTGCTATGATAATGAGCAGTACGAGAAGGAATATTTGCCGGGATCGCATAGAGGACAAATATAATGAAATTCCTGTGGCTAGTTGTTGTGGGCGTGTTCGTATACCTTGCGGGCCTTTGCCATCAGGGAGATGTAATCTCTGTCGATGATATTATTGCCTGCAAAGACCTTTTTGGTCATTTTTTCGATGTCCAGCCAGCTCCACTGGGCGGTGCAGGGGAAGCCTTTCAGCTTCATTCCGAACAGGGCGATGCAGACCGCCTTTCTAAGAGAGGCGGGGGCGCTTTCGAAGGAAGCTAATTTATTGGGGCAATCATAATCCATGTTCTTCAACTGGGCCTGCCCGGGAAGACAATAGTCGATCTTGATACGGGCGATGTTCTCGATACCTGCGGAGTCTTTTTTAGGTATGATCTCAAACATGGCCAGCTGAGCGGTGGCTGAGCCTATGCTGCTGCCTTCGAGCGCCAGCGCGGTATCTTCCATTGCGCTGCGCTTATTCTCAAAACCCAGAAGGCGGTATTCCTGCACCAGGGTCGTATCGAATTGAGCGGTGATACAGACTTTGTCGGCAATGCCGGGCAGCTGACTGGCAAGGAGGTTTAGCATTGCTCTTTCGCCCTGCTGTATATCCTCGATAGTGGTAAAGTTGCCATGTCCTGCATCGGCCAGTATCGACAGTTCCGACTCTTCATCCTTATTCATGCCTACTCCGAGACAGGAGAGATGTATGCTGTCCTCGTACTGGCCGCGGACAAGCTCCAACAGGTCGCGTTTTTTATCCGGCGTAGAGGAGATATCGCCGTCTGTGATCAGGATGACCTTGTTATTGCCGGCCCGCATAAATTGGGCAGCGGCCACTTTATACGCCATGCCGAGACCTGTCTCGCCAGGAGCGGGGCCATCGGCGTACAGCAGTTCGATGGCTCTTAGCAATTTTTCTTTATTGGAACCCGGAACGGCTGTCAGCATCCGCTGTCTTCCCCCGTATTCGATGATGGAAACAGTATCGATGTTCCGCAGATTCTTTACCAGGAAGTGAAGGCAGGATTTGATAAGGGGAAGCTTGTTGGGCATGTCCATGGAGCCGGTGACGTCGATGAGAAAGACGAGGTTGGCCGGAGGCGTGTTGGGAAGGATGGCTTTCTTCGCACAGATATTCAGGCATAGCAGGCGGTGCGCTTCGTTCCAGGGACAGGTCAATAACGCTGATGAACAATGGAAGGGGTTTGCTTTTTCCGGGTCCTCATAATAAAAGTTATGATAGTTCAGCATCTCCTCCAGCCTGATGGCTTCGGCCGGCACGGGCAATCCCATGTCAAGGAAGCGTTTGATATTGCTGTAGGAGACGCTGTTGCTGTTACAGGCAAACGATACAGTAGCGTACTCGCTGACAAATGGATTTTCCACCAGGGATGTCTGTAAGGCATTGACGTCGGGGGGCTGTTCCGTACCGGCGCCCCTGATGACGGAGATGAGGTTATTCTTTTTGGAGGCCTGTGGAAAGGGCAGCTCCTTTAGAATAACGCGCAAGAATTCCGACGAGCTGACGGGAGTGGAATATTTCTCATATCCGTCGATGAAAAATGTCAGTGAATCGTCCGACGTGCGGGATACGATCTCGAAGTTCCCATAGGGGCCTGTTTTAAATAAGGTCCCGGTAGATCGTACCAGGATCGAGACGTGTGGAAGAATGTCGCCGTGTGGGCCTTTTACCTCCCCCGTAAAAAAATACTGAGCAGATAATGGCATGTACAGCACGCTAAGCAATATTATGGAACCTATCGTTCTCAAGCCCTTTAAATTACGAAGAATGTCTGAAAAGAGCGTGCCGGGGTCGACGGGCGCACGAGGCGAGGGGGAACGGGTATTTTTTTCCTCAATTAGGGCTTTGACTCGAATTTATAGCCCATGCCGTACATGGATCTTATATAATCCGAACAACCGGCCATGCTCAGCTTGCGTTTGAGGTTCTTTATGTGCGAGTAGATAAAGTCCAGATTGTCATAGCTCATGATCTCGTCGCCGGACAGGTGCTCGGCGATAGCGTTCTTGGATATGATACGGTTTTTATTGGAGGCAAGGTATAGCAGAAGGTCGTATTCTTTCCGGGTGAGATCTACCGGTTTGTCCTCGATGAAGACGCTTTTACCTTCTATATCAATGACCAGCTCGTTGAATACGAGAACGCTGGTGCCTTCAAATCTGCGTCTGCGGATGACAGCTTTTATGCGTGCGCTAAGCTCGGATAAATAGAAGGGCTTGCTGATATAATCGTCCGCGCCGAGATTGAGTCCCTCGATCTTGTCATCGATGGAGTTCCTGGCAGAAATGATGATAACCCCATCTGTCTTGTTATTCGCCTTGAGCTGGCGGAGGAGATTGAGTCCATTACCGTCTGGCAAGGAAATGTCCAATAGTATGCAGTCGTAATCGAATACTTCAATTTTATCGAGGGCTGTTCGGTGGTCATGTGCAATTTCGCATAAATAGCTCTCACCTCTTAAATATGTCGCCATGCTATTGGAAAGCTCTATTTCATCTTCTACAATGAGGACCTTCATAGAAATTAAAATACGCGCAATATTCTGTAGAAATTCTGTATTGAACCAGCAGTATTAAGAGAATGCTACGTGATCCTGGCGGAAATCTGCAGGCTTTTTGTATTTATAATAATATTATTATCAAATGGTTATACAATGATTATCCCTGTATTAAATAACAACCGGACAGCGATGGACCTGACGGAATACCGGCACTTTTGCGTTATTCAAAACACCTCGCATGAAGGTTATTCATTTCTTGCTAACTGCTTTATTTACTGCTGCTGCTTTATCCGGGTACTCCCAGGTTCCGCTTAAAGGGAAGGTATTCAGTCACAGTACCCAGGACAGATTATATGGGGCTATCGTCTCCTGTACGGATGCC
>Ga0157372_10000287_pt1 | contig 56080 bp, 46 predicted proteins | sample C55metaG_FD_115307 | JGI IMG/M metagenome (GOLD analysis project Ga0157372, IMG submission 115307) | Corn rhizosphere microbial communities from Kellogg Biological Station, Michigan, USA - C5-5 metaG | ecosystem: Host-associated > Plants > Roots > Rhizosphere > Soil | place: USA: Michigan... | reverse complement strand
TGGGGGATACGGGATTGTTCACGGGCGTTGCCTACACGTATCACTACACCACGGCTGGGGCAGATCTCGAGCTCACCGTCAAGGAAAACCCGAAGCTGGTTCCGATCCTGTTCGACAACTTCGTTTGGTTCTCGGATGAGGAGCTGCTGTCGTCGCTGCGCGCGCGAGTTCCGCTTTTCGATGGGAAGCTGCCGTTGCAGGGCAGTTTGGATGATCAGGTGGGAAATGCGCTGAATTCGATCTTGGAAGAGCACAAGATCTTGGGACGCGCCGAAGGTCTCCAGAGTGGTGCCTTGAACGCACCGATCAGCTCTTACACTTACGCGGTCAAATTCCACCCGGTGATTGTACGCAACGTAGAGTTTCCAGGAGCTGGACCGGCGGAAGTCCCCGCGCTTCAAACTGCGGCTCAACCTCTTTCCGGGCAAGAATATCTCCGCTCCGGCGTGCGGCCGCATGCGGAACTCAATTTCCTCCCGGTGTACCTTGCCCGCGGATATCTAAAGGCGAAGGTTGGGGAGCCGAAGGCAAAGATCATCACGGACGGTCCAAGAACTTTGGTGGACATCAGCTTCCCGGTCACCCCCGGAGCCCAATATCGAACCACACGAGTCGAGTGGACAGGCAATACCGCCTTCCCGGCTGACAAGCTGCAAAGCATGATTCATCTGGCGCAGGGTGAGCCGCCGAATGCCGTTCAGTTGCAGAGCGATCTCGAGGCGGTGAAAAGGTCCTATGGCACGAAGGGGTATCTGATGGTTTCGCTCACGCCCCGGCAGGTGACCGATGACACTGCCTCCACCGTCGCATACAACTTCGCGGTAGTCGAAGGGGATGTATTCCATATGGGTGAGTTGCAGACCGACGGCATAGACCCGAGCGCCGCAAGCAAGCTCGAGGCGCAGTGGCAGATGAAGAAAGGCGACATTTTTGACGTCAGCTATTTGCACCGCTTCTTCGATGTTCTGTACCATGATTTTGGGTTGAACCGTTCGTATTCTGTGATACCCAAACAGACGGTTGACCGCCAGCAGAAGACGGTGAATGTTACGCTGCGTTTTGTTCCCAAGAAATAGTTGTAACCAAAACGAGCGGTCGCAATCCATTATTTAGAAGTCCCATATCTCCTAGGAGGACGTTCGTGAAATCGGTATCGAAGAAAATCACTCTTGCCTTAGCAGTTGCCGTGATGTGTGGCTTTGGACTAGTGAACTTGGCCGTCGCCGCTGGCCAAACCTTCACGGGTGAAGTTAGTGACTCGATGTGCGGTGCGAAGCATGCCATGGCCGGAGATAAGGCCGCCTGCACCCACGCTTGCATAAAGAAGGGCTCAAGTTATGCTCTGGTGGTCGGCGACAAAGTGTACAACCTCAAGACCGACGACAAGAAAGCCTTGGCTGAACTGGACAAGTTGGCCGGCGAGAACGCGAAGGTAACTGGTACCGCCGAGGGCGACACCATCACCGTGAGCAAGGTGGGAGCAGCGAAGTAGTTCCGGTTTCGGCTAGATTTCGGATTCAATTGGCAGGCCGCTCTTGGTCTGCCTTTTTTCGTATTTTCATATTGCTTGAGCGTTCGACTGTGTTAAATTTGACGATTCATTTACCACGAGGCGGAGGGTTTCTGAATTGTCCAAAGACATGGTCCCCAAGCGGATATTCTTCACCAAGGGGGTCGGTAAGCACAAAGAGCGATTAACCTCGTTCGAGTTGGCCCTTCGCGATGCGGGCATCGCCGCTCAGAACTTGGTTCGGGTTTCCTCCATCTATCCTCCACAATGCAAGCTGATTTCACGAGCCCAGGGACTTCCGTATTTGAATCCCGGCGAAGTGGTGTTTGCCGTCGTCGCCGAAAACTCCACGCACGAACCCCACCGCTTGTTAGCCGCGAGTATCGGCGTGGCGATCCCCGCAGACCGGAACACCTACGGCTACCTGAGCGAGCACCACTCGTTTGGCGAGACCGAAGATGCGGCGGGCGATTACGCCGAAGAGCTGGCGGCGGAAATGCTTGCCACCACGCTGAACGTCGAATTCGACCCCGACCGCTCCTGGGATGAAAAAAAGGAAATCTATCGGATCTCGAATAAGATCGTACGCACCGCAAACGTCACGCAATCCGCGGTGGGCGACAAGCGCGGGCTGTGGACCACGGTCATTGCGGCGGCCATCTTTATCTTTGACTAGACGAGTTCGCAGCCGCGGCTTTGAGTGGTAAGGCGGCTTTGGCTTCCTTGATTCCCGCGGCAATGCTCTGCTCCCAATCCAGGTGAGGCACGGGGGACTTCTCAGCGTCTTCGAAGAAGGCGAGCGCCCGCTCGGATTGATGGAGTTTCATACAAATGCGGCCGGCGGATAGCAGAGCTGAGATGGAGTGGCGTTCTGTGGGATGTACCTGTGCCAGAGTCTCATACTCCGAAACGGCGCGATCGAAGAACTGCAACTTCTCCGCGGCACGGCCAACCTCGAGCCACACGTTTGCCGCCAGGTCCTTCCCGCCCGCGCTGAGAAAGTCTTCGTAAGTCTTCCAGACAAGGTCCGTTTCTCCCGCCGCCGCATGCAGGGCGCACAGCTTCTCAAGGGTACTGATGCAACCCGCCTGATCATTGGTTCCGCGATACGCATGGACCAGAAGCATGTGTGCATCCACGGACTTGGGGTGCGCCTGAAGGTAGCCAGACAGTGCGGAGATTGCAGGCTCGAACTGCTTCTGGTCGATCAGATCGCTCGCCTCTCGGATCTCGGCATCGGAGTTAAGAGTTAATTCTTCCTCGATTCCCTGATTAGCTTTTTGTTCGAGGCCGGAGCGTTGCACTCCCAAAGCCGCTAGCGCACCGAAGACGAACCCTCCAACGTGAGCCCAGTGAGCTACGCCGCTCGAGGTGCCAAAAAGCGTGCCGTAGAAGACTTCCATGAGCAGCCAGAGAGGCAGTAGAGCGTAAGCCGGAGCCTTGAATCGATAGGAACGAAAAAAGCCGAACAGCCACAACATCTCGATCTTCATCTTGGGGTAGCGCACGAGGAACGCGCCCATGAGCGCGGCGACTGCTCCCGAGGCCCCCAGGGTTGGAACCATGCTGCCTGAGTTAGTCCAGGCATGCAGTTGCAGCGCGGCCGCACCGGAAACGAGGTAGAAGACCGTGTAGAGCGGACGTCCCCAGACATCTTCCAACACGAATCCCGCCAACCACAAGAACCACATGTTGCCGATCAGGTGCATCCAGCCACCGTGAAGAAAATTGGCCGTCAGATAGGAGATTGGCTTAGGGTGAGCGGGAATAAAGGCATAGCGCTCGGTGAGAGAGTTCGACTTCAGCTGCAGATACTGCTCGGTGAGCGAGTCCAGTTGCGATTGAAGTTGAGCTTCGTCATCCTGCAATCGCATTTGGGCGTCAAAGCCGTCCGCCACATCTCGATTAGGGTTCTGCGCTTCTGCCCAGACGGCTGGCTCGCGCTGCTTGAAATCGTCAACCAGTTGCTGAGCCTGAGGCTGAAGGGTCAGCTCCGGGTGGCTGGCAGCCATAAGAAGAATGTGGGCTTTTAGCTCTCCGAGGCGCGGTCCCTCGCTCTGAATGCTTGGATAAGAAAGCAGAAAGCAGACCAGATTCAGCCCGATCAGAGCGAACGTGATAATTGGCCAACGGCGGGCGTGCATCCCCTCGTGGCGGATAGGAATCAGCATGGTCCTCGTCCTCACCTACCCAGGGGAAAAACACAGGCTCCTACAATTTTAGGAAATTGGGACCGGGCACCCCAGATGCAAGGGGTGAGTGTACAAGGGTAACCATGAAAACAGCCGGTTCTAGCGGCGCGCGGAAGCCTTCTTGCTTCCCGATTCGGTCTTCTCGGATGTTCTGTGCTTCCGCAGGCGCTCAAACAGCGCGGCCACAATTAGCGGAAGCCCGACTGTTGCATCCACAAAGACTTCCCCAAACTTCCCCCCCTCGGCGGGAGGAACGAATTTGCCCCAGGAAATGGCTTCACTGTAGGGGCTGCCGGAAAGGCCTCCCCAGTAGACTGGCTCGGGACAGATTCGCAGTCCGTAGTGATAGCGCTTGAGTGGCAAGTTCTCCCCCATACGGCGATAGCGAAGCTCTATGAACGGCCCGAACTGCTGTGACCAGTTCCGCGGGACACCCCCGCCGATGGTGAAAATCCCCAGACGCTTCTGCCGGAGGAGGGTCGAAGCGAAGTGCTCGAGGTCCTCGAATGGATCAAAGCGAATTTTGTGACGGCCGGAGCTTTCGCGCAGACGGTTGTGAAGTGCCACGTCGAGCCCGAGTTCTGAGTCGGTAAATGCCGGGACGAACACAGGCACGCCCTTTTCGTATGCCGACCGCAAAATTCCCCGTTGCTCTTTGCCACGTCTTGCCAGGTGCGCACCAATGGTGTGGTTCAGCTTGTATGAGCAAAGAACTTCGCTGTGGTCCCAGCCGCCGAGAATCTCGGCCATGACCTGCTCTACGTCGTCAAGATTCGTTTCCGGCTCCAACGTGTCATACACCCGGTTATATCCCTGTTCATAGAGGTCCGTGTCAGGTACGTCGGGGTTGTGGCGGAAGTGGGAATGGCCGGTCGCCTCGACCAAACCGTGGGCCATCAGCGCGCCCGTCGATACGATGGCATTCACGATGCCCTTGTCGATCAGGTCGGCAACGATCAGCCCCTGCTTGGCCACGGTCATCGCCCCAGCCAGGGTCATGACGACAAAGCAGTCTTTGTCGCGGGCCATGGCTTCGAGCACGTCCACCGCCTCGCCGAGTTGGCGGCCGGTGAAGGCGGTTTTAGCCATGGCGCGGACCAAATCGTCGATGGAGTGGACGTTCGAGAGGTCGAGTGGCTCGAGCGGAATCAGGCGATCTTCTACCGGATTGTGGAGTTTGCGTTCGATGCCAGTTCCGTCGTGGCTGTCGTGTTTCATTCCGCCCCCGAATCTTTGGTGAAGAAATACTTTACTTGAAGCGGCCGGTTCCTAGCTACTCGACGCGAGCCCTCGAGAGCTTTCCGCGAAATTCCAGTTGCGCTCAACGAAATAGGCGTGTAGTTTGTTGCGCGATCTATGCAAGGTTACGGCCCGGCCAGCGAGTCATTGCGTCTCGCGGAACACTATCGTCAGATGACAGATGGCGAGTTGATCAGCCTCTCCGAAGACCCGTCTGATTTGACCGAAATGGCGCAGGATGCGTTGAGTCAGGAGATCTCATCGCGACGGCTCCGAACACTGCCACCGAAACCCCCTGCCATTCCTAAGCCGCCGCCTGACAGGCCGGAGGAAGGATCGCCCTACGCGGAGGAACGCAAGTTGATCCCGGTTACGAACGTCTATAGCTTGCGAGATGCCCTGCAGGTGCAAAGGATCCTCGACGTTGCCGGAATCCCCTTCTACATGGGGCCGGAGAAAGCCACGGGAGTCGATGCGGTAACCTCAAACTACGCAGAAGGCATTGAGGTCAAGGTCATGCAAATTGGTGTGCCTTGGGCCCTCTCTGCGCTTACCAGGAGCTACGAGCCGAAGGATGAGCCGCCGGAAGAACAGGTCGAATGGGACGACACGGTCGCGGTCCGTTGCCCGAGATGCCGCTCCGACGAGGTTATCTTTCAACAGCTCAGCGAAGATGCAGCTGCGGGAAGGGCGGGTTTCCCAAGATTTCAATGGACCTGCGACGAATGCGGGTATGCCTGGGAAGATGACGGCATAGCCAAGTAGAGCGATTCTCAATTTTGCTATGCTAATTCCTCACGAGGAGAAATCTTTGGCAAACAAGTTTCGCGTTGGGCTGGTGCAGATGTCGGCCACGCCCGACCCCGACAAGAATCTGCAAAGGGCGGTGGACAAGCTGCACCAGGCATCAGCGAAGGGTGCACAGATCGTGTGTCTGCCGGAGCTGTTCCGAACCCAGTATTTTTGCCAACGTGAGGATGCAGCTTTGTTCGATCTTGCCGAACCAATTCCTGGGCCAACCACGGTTCGGCTGTCAGAGGCCGCTAGGAATCTGCGAATCGTTGTCGTGGGATCGGTCTTTGAGAAACGTATCGCGGGCGTGTATCACAACACGGCCGTCATGATCGATGCCGACGGTAGTTTGCGCGGCGTTTATCGCAAAATGCATATCCCCGACGATCCGCTCTACTACGAGAAGTATTACTTCACTCCCGGCGATCTGGGCTTTAAGGCTTTCGACACCCATTTCGGCCGGGTGGGTACCTTGGTGTGCTGGGACCAGTGGTATCCGGAAGGCGCACGGCTTACGGCTCTGCAGGGTGCTCAGGTGCTGTTTTATCCCACCGCGATTGGTTGGCATCCCGACGAGAAAGAACAATACGGGACGGCCCAGTACGACGCCTGGCAAACGATTCAGCGAGCGCATGCGATTGCCAATGGGCTGTATGTGTGCGCAGTGAACCGGGTCGGGCACGAGAACGGAGACATCCGCGGCAATAAGGCGCAAGGCAAGGGACTGGAGTTTTGGGGAGGATCGTTTATCGCGGATCCGTTTGGCCGGGTGATTGCGAAGGCTTCGCACGATAAAGAAGAGATTTTGATCGGTGAGGTGGATGATCGCGTCATCGAAGATACGCGGCGCAACTGGCCCTTCCTGCGCGACCGCAGAATTGACAGTTACGGAATGATCACCAGCCGGTTGATTGATTGAAAGATGGCCAACCGCAAACCTTCCCCCAAATCAGAAATGATCTATCGCATGCCGGCGGAGTGGGAGCCACACGCCGCGACGTGGCTGGCATGGCCTCACTATGAACCCGACTGGCCAGGAAAGTTTGAGCCAATTCCGTGGGTGTATGCAGAAATCATTCGCTACCTGAGCCGAGGCGAGAGGGTGGAGGTGATCGTCAAGGACAGGGCGGCGGAGAAAACCGCGCGCAAGGTCCTCGAGCGAGCGCACGCCCTGAATGAGAATGTAGGCTTTCATCACTGGGCCACAAACCGGGTGTGGACGCGAGACTCGGGATGCGCGTTCGTGGTTCCTTCCCGCCTTGGCGCCGGGGAAGGTCTAGCGGCAATCAAATGGCGGTTCAATGGGTGGGCGAAATATTCCAATTGGCAAAAGGACAACAAGATCGGGAGTCTGATGGCTAAGGCGGCGGGTGCCATGGAAATTGGGGCAGTATTCGGGGGCGAGCCCATGGTACTCGAAGGCGGCTCGATTGATATAAACGGTCGCGGCACGCTGCTCACCACCGAAGAGTGTCTATTGAGCAAGGTGCAACAGCGCAATCCGGGAATGAAGCGGCGTGACTATGAAAGGGCATTTGGCGAATACCTCGGCGTGAGCAACGTGATCTGGCTGGGGGCGGGCGTCGTGGGTGACGACACGCATGGACACATCGATGACATTACCCGCTTCGTTTCTCCCGACACCGTGGTGACGTGTGTGGACGCTGATCCCACGAGCGAGAACTACCAGGCGTTGCGTGAGAACATCCGCCGATTGAGAGATGCTACGACCGAAGATGCGAAGCCGCTAGCAACGATTGACCTCCCCATGCCGGCACCGGTGTATTTTGAGGGCCGCCGTTTGCCCGCCAGCTACGCCAACTTCTACATCGCGAATGCGGCGGTGCTGGTGCCAGTATTCAACGATCCGAACGACCGCGTGGCGGTAGATATTTTGGCAGACATCTTTCCCGATCGCGATGTGGTGGGAATTTATTGTGGCGATCTGATCTGGGGGCTAGGGGCAATCCATTGCATGACTCAACAGCAACCGGCGGTCTAGCTCGTTCTGCTCCGGTGCACTGATAACCTGGGGCTCGGGGTCGCTATTTGCTCTCGCTTCCCGGGACGGCTGGATCGGCGGGGCGCTCATGCCTTGCGAATCGGCCAAAACCTGAAAATGTGCGCCATTAAAGTGGCTCTTTTAAGTGCGCTGAGCGGAAGATCGGCTCTTGGTTAGAGGATGTGGATCCGATCGGAAAGTAAAGAGGCAGTTCTCCCTTATATTGGTTGCATGCCAAAATCTGCCGCGACGAAAGTCGGAAAGACCGCCGGCCACAAAAAGACTCCCGCTATTTCAAAGAAGGCACGGATCATTTCTTCTAAAGTCGCGTATGAGGGCCCGGCGTTCTGGGTCACTACCGATATAGTGGAGGAGCCAAGCGGCATCCGCGCCCGTCGAGATGTCGTACGTCACTCGGGATCAGTAGTCATCCTGGCGGTTGATCATAGCCGGGGAGAGCCGCGGGTGCTGTTGGAAAGGCAATACCGGCATGCGGCGGGCCGCTACCTTCTTGAGCTTCCCGCGGGGCGAATCGATGAAGGCGAAGCCGGGCTGACGGCGGCTAAGCGTGAGCTGCTGGAAGAGACTGGCTACACCGCCCGGAGGTGGAAACGGGTTCTGTATTTCTGGGCCAGTCCGGGCTTTGTAGCGGAATCAATGGCTATCTTCCTAGCCCAGGAGCTCACGGCGGGACAAGCTCAGCCGGAAGCGGATGAGGCAATCGAGCTCCATCTGGTCCCGCTCAGAGAAGCCGTGAAGATGGTCGTGACCGGCAAGATTCATGACGGCAAGACCATCTCAGGCGTGCTTTGGCTGAATGCCCAACAAAATCACTAGGTACTGCAGTTTCCGTAACCCGAACACTGGTATTTTCGTGCCGAGATAGAGTCTTTCCCGTCTTGACAGTGCCCCACGTGTCTGCCGCACAATGCCTCAATACGGCTCAGTGTCAGGATTTTGGCACTTAGCAGGGGGAGTACGTGGATCGCTTGAAAGGTACTGTGAAGTGGTTCAATAACGCCAAAGGTTACGGCTTCATCGGCCGAGACGATGGGCCAGACGTGTTCGTCCACTACAGCGCTATTAGCTCTGAGGGTTACAAGAGCCTTCAGGAAGGCGATGCTGTGGACTTCGAGATCGTGCAAGGACAGAAAGGACCGCAAGCCGCGAACGTTACCAAGTCGCAGTGACAGCTCTGCTGCCCCTCTTCTGAATAGATTTGCACCTTACTTGGCACCGATGTGTGCGTCCTCCGGGGCGAGAAGGGCGTAGCTTGTGAACGCCAGGCTCTTGCTATCGGGCGACCAGGAGGGCACGTTGATCGTTCCCTGCCCCCCGAACAGATTTGCCAGCACTGCAATCTTCTGGTTCTCCAGGTTCATCAGCTGCAGCATGACATTCTTATTTTCCGGATGGCCGGTCACGTCCCGCTGGTAGGTAAGGAACACCATCCATTTTCCATCGGGCGAGATGTGCGGAAACCAGTCGTTGTAGTCGTCGGAGAAGACCTGCTCCTGGCCGCTGCCGTCGGACTTCATACGCCAAATCTGCATGTGCCCGGTGCGCTCGGAGTTGAAGTAGATGTAGTGACCGTCAGGTGAGTATTCCGGGCCATCGTCGAGTCCTTTGGCAGTGGTGAGGCGCCTTTCATCACCTCCGCTAACTGGGATCGCATAAATGTCGAACTCGCCATTACGTTGTCCGACGAAGGCGAGCGTCTGGCCGTCGGGCGACCAGCCGTGCCAGTACGATGGCGCATTTTTAGTGATCTGCCGGGGAGTTCCTCCGCTACTGCCTACGACGTAAACCAGAGAATCGTGAGACGGATTCCCTTCTGTCGTTTTTGTAGCTTGCGAGTTGTCGCTGATTGCAAGTTGGGTTCCGTCGGGCGACAGGCCGTGATCGTTGTTGAGGCGGTTCTGCCCACCCGTGTCGATGATTTCGGGCGCGCCGTCGGTTACGTTCAGCTTCTCCAGATGGCCGTTGCGGTTGAATAGGAAGTAGGATCCGTCCCGCGCCCAATTCGGGGCCTCGAAGCGACCGGGAGCGTAGTAGATCACTTGACGATCGGTGGAGTTCGTCGCAACCACTTCGAGAGTGCTGACCAGGACGGGTGTGCCAGTGGAGGCGGGGAGACTGCGGAGCTGAACATTCGAGAAACTCGCTTCCTCGAAGGCGTTCTTGTCATGCGCGCAAATGCCGATCCCGGCATAAAACTCACCCTGGAACGGAACCCGTATGGACTCACCGTCGTAGTGTGGCGATTCCCCGGGCTTGCTCACGAACATGTACAGGACGTCTCCGCGACGCACGAGGCGCAAGCGAATCGCAGGAAGAGCGGATGCCGATGGCGGCGCATTCTGATCGCGCGGGGACAGATTGGACTTAACCTCGCGCGTGACTCCGCCGTTCTCCTCGCGGTACTGCAGAGCAAGCAGTCCGTTGCCATGAAGGGCGATATCGGCATAAATCGAGCTTGCATCGAGCGACTGTCGGAAAACCAGCGCGGCTTTCTTGTGGGGATTGCCTTGGGTATTCGGAAAGGCGACGTCCGCCGTGAGTTCTACATCGCCCGACACTTTCTTCCAGGCGAAATGAAATGCGTCCTCGGTAGACCACATGTTTTCGCCACTCCCGCGAAGGGTGTAGGTTGCATTTGCCGAGTCGAATATTGCCGAACCGGGATGGAGGACGGTGCCGACATCTTCGTGGTTCACGAAAGCTCCTACCGGATTCTCCGCGAGCGCCGGAATTCCATTAAGGATGAATGCGAGAAAGAAAACTATTGGCATGCGTTGCATGATCGATTCTCTCCTGCGGAATAGGACTATACCGCAGGTGAGTCCGACGGCAAAGCACCTTGCTCTCGCTGCGAGCCGTGAGCGAGCGGGCGAGGCTTACCCGAGGGCGATGCCATTGCCCTTCGAGCGCGTCGCACTTTCGAATTTAGCCACCATCTGGTAAAACTGTGCCCGGGCAAGGGAGAGCATCTCATGACACGGCTGACCTCTTTTTTTCTCTTCTTCTTCGTTTCATTGATGGCGACAACCGCAATGGCAGAGGACAAACCCTCAAAAGCCCTGGCACTAACACCGCCGATGGGGTGGAATACGTGGAACAAGTTTGGTTGCAACGTTAGCGAGGGGCTCGTCAAAGGAGCTGCCGATGCGATGGTCGCATCGGGAATGAAGGACGCCGGATATCAATACATCGTGATTGACGATTGCTGGCAGGTGAAGCGCGACGAAAAAGGCAACATCGTTCCCTACCCCGATCGTTTCCCAAACGGGATCAAGGCGGTTGCAGACTACGTTCATTCCAAGGGACTGAAGTTTGGGATTTATTCGGACGCTGGAACCAAAACTTGCGGGGGCAAACCTGGGGGGCTAGGACATGAATATCAGGATGCGATCGATTACGCTGCGTGGGGTGTGGATTACTTAAAGTACGACTGGTGCAACACGCTTCCGGGTCAGGATGCACGGGCATCGTATCAGAACATTCGCCAGGCACTGGATGCTGCGGGGAGGCCGATCGTCCTCAGCATTTGCGAGTGGGGAGGCCGACAACCTTGGCTGTGGGGTGAGGAAGTTGGCGGGAACCTGTGGCGCACGACGGAAGACATACAGGATCGCTGGGCAGGAAAGAAAGAATGGAGTCCCGGCCACTGCTGCAGTAACGGAATGCTCGACATTGTGGATGAAAACGAGCCTCTGTATTCGCACGCGGGACCGGGACATTGGAATGACCCCGACATGCTTGAGGTGGGTAATGGCGGAATGACAAACGCAGAGTATCGCACGCACTTCAGCTTGTGGGCGATCATGGCCGCGCCGCTCATGGCAGGTAACGATATCCGCAGCATGAACCCCGACATTCGCGAAATTTTGATTAACAAGGAAGTCATCGCCGTCGATCAGGATGCCCTTGGGCAACAGGGGCGCCGAGTGTGGAAGGACGGCGACCTGGAAGTCTGGTCGAAGCAGTTGCAGGACGGAGGCCGGGCGGTTGTGCTGTTAAACCGCGGAGCTTCACCGCAGGCGGTTACCGCAACATGGGAACAGGTTGGTTATCCGGGGCATGTGAGCGCGGGGGTGCGCGATCTCTGGGGGCATAAGGATCTCGGGAAGTTCACGGGAAAATTCTCAGCCCCGGTGGAAAGCCATGGCGTGGTGGTGGTAACGATAAAGCCATAGCTCCTCGAAGCAATCCCGGGGCGGACAAGAGCATCCGCCCCACCCACTCATTTCTTCATCCAGCCCTGCATCTCCATCCACTCGGCGAAGCGGTCGATCCAGTGATCTGTAGGAAGGCCGTGTTTGCGCATGCCGAAGCCGTGACCACCCTTGGCATACATGTGCAACTCCACCGACTTTTGGGCGGTCCGCCACTTCTCGTAGAGGACCACACTGTCAGGTGCCAACCCGAGGTTATCATTGCTGGCCGCAGCGATGAACATCGGCGGGGCATCTTGAGGGACCGGCGAGTCCCTGAGTCGTCCGATAGCACCGTAGATAGGAGCCACGAAGGCCGGACGACCGTCTGGTAAGTACTTTAATGCGACAGCTGCGGTTACTACTCCCCCTGCAGAGAACCCCAGGATGCCGACGCGATCAGGCGAAACGCCGAATTCGGCTGCGTGCTGACGAACATAGGTGACTGCCCGAAGACCGTCCGCAATAGAGAGGGGAATGATGGCAGAGACCTTTTCCTCGAATTTCGCGCGATCCGCGTATAGAGAAGTGAATTCCTGCGTAGCATCGTCTCCGGTATGCGCCAGACGGTATTTCAGAACAAACGCGGTGACACCTTTCGCCGCCAGATACTGAGCGACTTCGGTGCCTTCGCTTGTGATTGAGAGGGCCATAAACCCACCCCCAGGGCAGACAACCACTGCAGTTCCGTTCTTCAAGTCCGGTGAAGGCCTGAAGACCGTAAGGGTGGGCGTGGTGACATTGCTCACCACCTCTGTGTTCCAAACTTTCGAAAAGTATTGCTTTTCCGGATACGCTTCCGGCGTCGAGCCGGGAGGAGTGCCTTGGTAAATAGGGATGACCTCCTGCGCAAAGGCGGCAGCGGCAAGAAAGAGAAAGAGAAGGAGGCAAACGCTTCTGAACATTGAGCTTTTCATGGCCGCATAGTCTAGCAGAGGCGCGTGCAATTGGGGGTCCTCCGGATAGCTGATTTGGCTGATTGCAAGTCTGTCGCCCCAAACTCTGCAATTGTCGAGTTGATCAACGTTTGTAATAATCATAGGGCTCTGGTGTAAACGCGTTGGTGCAGGATGTGCGTACACGCCCCCAGCGGGGTGCGAAGCGGGGGAACAGGATCCGCTCCACACGGCTGTGCCATCTATGAGATTTATCGCGCGTATTTTCAACCCAACCAACAACCGGCGGCTCAATGAGCTGTTGGGCTTCTTGTTGTGCGTCTCCGCGCTCCTCCTCTTCCTTGCGCTTGCCTCCTACTCTCCCCTTGATCCTTCCCTAAACAGCGCTTCGGTGCTGACTGGTTCGCGCGTGGCGCGGAACTGGATCGGCATTGTGGGAGCAATGGGTTCGGACCTGTTGCTGCAATTTTTCGGCGTAGCGGCGTTTCTGCTGCCCGTTTTCGCGACCGCCTTGGGTATCCGTTGGTTCAGGTCGAGAAAGGTGGTTTCGCCAATTGCCAAGTTCCTCGGCGGGGTTTGGCTCTTGATGTTCGTTCCCGCATTGCTCGCGCTTTTTCCTGGGCCAATGCGGTGGTTCGGTGGGCCTCCGGTTGAGGGCTTGCTGGGCCGGATCTTTGGCGACTTCCTCATCCATTACTTGAACCTGATGGGTGCGTACATCATTTCGACCAGCATGCTAGCTGTGGCGCTCTACTTCTGCACGGCCTTCTCCTTCACCCAGGCGCGGGTTTGGGCGACAACCAGATTCTCGTTTGCGCTTGCTCTGCGCGACCGGTGGAAGGATTGGCAAGAAGACCGGGTGCGGAAGAAGATGCAGAAGGAATTGGAGAAGCGTCGGGCACAGAAGCCAGCCGTGCAGAACGCGATGCTTCCCCCCCGGGCGGTGGCCACGCCGGCCATCGAAGCAGCGCGAGCCGAGCCGAGAAAGACTGGGATTGAAAGGTTTGCCGAGGAACAAGAGGCTCCGGCAAGGACGGGAACCGATGACATTGCGGGCGGGAGGATCCGACCCACGCCAGCTCTCCCAGCGGTAGAGGTCAGCGAGCGACCGGACAGCTCGACGAAGCCAAAGACCACAATGCCCAGGGTCGCCGGCGGTTACAAGCTCCCGCCGAGCAGCTTGCTCCATCGCGCGGATGAACAACAAGCGGTGGATAGTGATGAGCTGAAGATTCTCGCGCAGGTCTTGACCGAGAAGTACGCAGAATTTGAGGTGCACGGGAACGTTACCCAGATCAATCCCGGGCCGGTGGTTACGACCTTCGAGTTCAAACCTGAGGCAGGTATCAAGTACAGCCGTCTCACAGGACTAACCGATGATCTATGCCTGGCGTTGCGCGCGGAAAGTATCCTGATCGAACGCATGGCTGGCAAAAGCACCGTGGGCATTCAAGTCCCGAACCGCGAACGCGAGATCATCTGGCTCAGGGAAAACATTGAGTCTTCGGAGTTTATTGGCTCGAAGGCGAAGCTCACGCTGGCGCTGGGAAAAGACATTAACGGTCGAATCGTGACTGCGGACATGTCCGGCATGCCCCATTTGCTGATCGCGGGTTCTACGGGATCAGGCAAGAGCGTGGCAATCAATGCCATGATCATGTCGATTCTCTATAAAGCTACGCCGGACCAGGTGCGGTTGATTCTGGTCGATCCGAAGCGATTGGAACTGGGCAATTATGAAGGAGTGCCGCATCTTTACACCCCCATCATCACGGAGCCGAAACTGGCGGCGAATGCGCTGCGCAATGCGGTCCGAGAGATGGAGCGGCGTCTGAAGCTGCTGGCCGAAAAAGGCGTGCGAAATATCGAGGGATACAACAAGCTTTTTGACGACGCCGATACGCCCAGTCTGTTCGGGGAGCAGAGCGAAGAGAAGCCGCTCCCGTATATCGTCATCATTATCGACGAACTGGCCGATCTGATGATGCTCGACGGCAACAACGTCGAGGAATCCATTACGCGCCTCGCACAAATGGCGCGAGCCGTTGGAATTCACTTGGTGCTTGCTACCCAACGGCCTTCGGTGGATGTAATTACCGGCTTGATCAAGGCCAACTTCCCTGCCCGCATGTCGTTCCGCGTGGCCACCAAGGTGGATTCGCGAACGATTCTCGATGCAAACGGAGCAGAGGCACTGCTCGGTCGGGGCGACATGCTGTACCTTCCCTCCGGATCGGCTCGTGTCCATCGCCTGCACGCGCCATTCGTAACCGAGAAGGAGATCGCGGCCGTCGTCGAGTTCTGGAAATCGCAAGGCGCCGCGGAGTACGAACAGAAGTTCCTCGAAGCTCCGAAGGAAGAACGAGAGGCTGGAACTGCGGGTACCGACGGCGAACTCGAGGGCGACGAGAACGATCCAATGTTCGAAGATGCGGTGCGGCTGGTGCTCGAATTTGGGAAAGCTTCAACGTCCCTGCTGCAGCGGCGGCTACGAATCGGGTATGGGCGCGCAGCTCACCTGATCGATTTGATGGAACGCGATGGGATTGTTGGTGCGGCAGATGGTCCCAAGCCTCGCGAAGTGCTGAAACGGCCCGACTGGTTCGGCGAAGTCGAACAGTCCATGCACTAGCCCCTCTTCCCTACTTTTTGTCAGCTGAAATTTCTGCGGTTTGTTCGTCGACGGGCATCGACGCCAATAGTTGCCGCACCGTCGAGTTGTTCGGTTCCTCCCTGAGCAGCGAACGCATTTCCTCGAGATAGGCGGACACATCCTGCTTTGAATGGCGGGTGCTGGCATGCCACTGCAAGTCGGACCGCAATGCGCGCACGGTAATTGGAGACAGATTCATGACCGCCATCGCGTCCGAAACCTGGACTGCGGGCAGAGAAAAGAAGCGAAAACGTTCGCCCTTGGCGTACTCAAGCAGATCGGATTCGAGTTGCGTAATCGAAATGCCGAATTCGGCAGGTATGGCAATAGAAAGCGGCTGACCGTTAGAAACTCGTGAAAACAACGGCTCGACGTGCGAAATCAGATCATGGTCGAAGATGTAGTGCACGAGCAACCATGATTCGGCATAGAACAGAGCCTGCGTGGGTCCGTTCTGGTTGTATAGCTTGGAATCCTGACCGACAGCGAACAAGTCCGAAATCCGCATCAGCTTGCCGTTTTGACGGAGGAATTGCAGCTCTCCAATAGGAACAAGCCCTAATTTTGTTCCCTTCACCGTGACCTGGACGGTAGAGAAATACTCCGCGAACCCTTCTTCGAACCAGGTTGGCACAGCAGAACTGGAGTTTGCTTTGAGCAGCTCGTGAATGTATTCGTGGTAGACGGCGTGCCGGGGATCGGCGGAGGCATCCACGAGTATAAAGTTCTTGCCTTGCCCGGGCAGAAAAAGTCCCGTGTGTTTTGCCTTGGGGCGACCGAGCAGGCGATCGACTTCCTTTTCTCCATCAAGAGCAAAAATCAAAAGGGGCTTCACATCGTCCGTTTTGGCTTTCGTCATCAACAGATGGAAAGCGGCACGCATCTGTTCGCAATGACGGGCAGCCTCGATTCCTCGCTCTTTACCCAGGTCCGTGACCACCGTGAAGTGGCTGCTCCGGATTTGAACCCAAGTCTTTTCTTTGGCTCCGGCAGACACAACGGCGCAAACAAGAATTCCACCGAGGAACCAACTGAAAAAGCGCATGAAGAAAAAAAGACTCCCGCCAGAGATGCTCGCAAGTGTCCCATGAGAGTTTCTGGCGGGCAACGGTTTCTTTTTTTCGTAGCTGTGGAAAAGCATCGTCGCCGGGCTTTCGATATGCTTAGTGGTTCTCGGAAAGCAGGCGACATGAAAGCTTTGGTGAAGAGCCGCAACCAAGTTGGGCTGTGGCTAGAAGACGTACCCGAGCCGCAGATCGGGATCAACGACGTCAAAGTCCGCGTGCTCCTCACAGGTATCTGCGGGACAGATCTACACATTTATGACTGGGACGAGTGGGCGCGAGGCACCATTCCGGTTCCTCTGGTCATTGGGCACGAGTTCGTGGGGGAGATTGTGGAAGTCGGGTCAAACGTAAACGACTTCCACCCGGGAGAATTGGTCAGCGGGGAAGGCCATGTGGTCTGCGGCCGCTGCCGCAATTGCCTCGCGGGACGGCGACATCTGTGTGCCAATACGCAAGGCGTAGGCGTGAACCGCGCCGGCGCATTTGCCGAGTACATCGTGCTGCCGATGACCAATATCTGGAAGCACAGCCCGAGGGTCCCCATCGAGGTCGCCGCGATTTTTGATCCTTTTGGGAATGCGGTACACACCGCGCTTTCTTTCCCAGTGCTGGGCGAAGATGTGCTCATCACCGGTGCCGGCCCGATTGGAATCATGGCTGCCGCAGTGGTGCGCCACGCGGGAGCGCGCTACGTGGTAATCACCGACATCAATCCGCACCGGTTGCAGCTTGCGCAGCAGTTGGGCGTCAATGTAGCCATCGATCCGAAAAAGAAGTCTCTGAAGGAAGTGCAGAAGGATCTTGGCATGCACGAAGGGTTCGACGTGGGTCTCGAGATGTCGGGTAATGCCTCGGCATTTCGCGAGATGCTGGCCAATATGTCTCATGGCGGAAAGGTTGCAATGCTTGGTATACCCGCGGGAGAGATGGCGATCGATTGGCGACAGGTCATCTTCAACATGCTAACCATCAAGGGGATCTACGGGCGGGAGATGTACGAAACCTGGTACAAAATGACGGTCATGCTCGAGTCCGGCCTAGACATTTCACCGGTCATTACGCACCGTTTCCCCTACGCGGAATTTCAAAAGGGCTTCGACGCAATGCGCTCGGGCAGCGCAGGGAAGGTGCTGCTCGACTGGCGGCAATGAGCTAGAGGCTCGTTCTCTTAGAGCGCTCTTTTCAGACACGACAAAACCATGTTTCGGCCCTTGGAACGTCTGCAGCGCCAGCCACCCGCCGCCGTTGACGGGGTGCAGATGCTCACCCCCCATGTTCTCAGTCGAAGGTTTCCGCATCGCGGAACGGGGTACCGCGTTGGTCTTTCGCCGACAGCAGTGGCCTGTCTGTCTGCCAATTAATTCCCAGGTCGTGATCATTCCACAGAATCGTTCGTTCTAACTCGGGATAGTAGAACTCGGTTGACTTGTACAGCACATGCGCGAGGTCGGAGAGAACGTAAAAACCATGCGCGCAGCCCACCGGGACCCAAGCCATGAGCCGGTTCAGGTCCGAAAGCTTGACCGAGTGCCAGCGGCCGAAAGTAGGTGAGCTGCGGCGCAGATCCACGAAAACATCGAGCACTTCCCCGCTGACGACTCGGACCAGTTTTCCCTGTGCCTTCTCCACCTGGTAGTGCAAGCCACGGAGAACCCCGCGTTTCGAGCAGGAGTGGTTGTCCTGGACAAATCTCTGTGTGATTCCGATGTCAGAAAACGTACGTTCGCTATAGCTCTCGAGGAAAAACCCGCGATCATCTTCAAAAACCTTGGGTTCGAGGATCAACCCGCCGGAGATAAGTGACTTGTGGACGTTCATTTGCGATCAAAACACGCGTTCTTTGAGCATCTGCAGCAGGTAGTTGCCATAGCGGTTGTTCTTCATGGAGGCCGCGGCACGCTCCACCTGCTCGGCAGTGATGTAACCCTGACGATAGGCAATCTCCTCAGGACAAGCGACCATAAGCCCTTGGCGAGTCTCAATAGTCTGGATGAAGAGGGAGGCTTCGAGCATCGCTTCGTGCGTACCGGTATCGAGCCAGGCCATTCCGCGCCCCATGACGGCAACCTCGAGCAGGCCGCGCTTCAGATACTCACGGTTCACATCGGTGATTTCTAATTCTCCTCGGGCAGAGGGCTCCAGGCCTTTCGCGATATCAACCACCTGGGCATCGTAGAAGTAGAGGCCGGTAACGGCATAGCGAGATTTGGGGACCTTGGGCTTCTCTTCCAGGCTGAGCGCCTTTCCCTGCTGATCGAATTCCACGACCCCATAGCGCTCCGGGTCCTGCACCGGATAGGCGAAGATGCGGGCACCACCTTCGCAGTCGACCGCCGACAGCACTAATTTGGCGAGGTCGTGTCCGTAAAAAATGTTGTCGCCAAGAACCAGTGCACAACAATGGCCGCGGATGAATTCTTCCGCGATGAGGAAAGCCTGCGCGATACCTTCAGGCTTGGGTTGTGAGGCGTAAGAAATACTTAAACCAAATCCTGAGCCATCGCCCAGAAGATGCTCAAATTTTGATAGATCCTCCGGTGTAGAAATCAAAACAATATCGCGAATTCCCGCCAGCATCAGCGTGGTGAGCGGGTAATAGACCATCGGCTTGTCGAAGACTGGGAGCAGGCTTTTGCCGACGGCATGGGTTACCGGATATAGCCGTGTGCCCGATCCGCCCGCGAGGATGATCCCTTTGTATTTCAAGGAGCGCCGAGAATTGCTCATGAGCACTTGCTATGTTCCATGGCGAAGGCCGCCGCTGTCAAAAGCATTACAGAGAATATTGCTTTGCCATCCATTGGCGATAGTTGCCGCTAGTGACGCTTTGCACCCAGCCATGGTTGTCGAGATACCACTGCACAGTTTTGCGAATTCCGCTTTCAAATGTTTCGCGCGGTCTCCAACCGAGTTCCGATTCGATCTTGCGCGTGTCCATCGCGTAGCGACGATCATGTCCGGGGCGATCGGTAACGAACTTGATCAGGTCACGATGGGGCACCACCGGATCATGCGGGCGGAATTCATCTAAGGCCGCGCAAATCGTATTCACCACCTCCAAATTCTTGAGTTGGTTACGCCCACCGATATTGTAGGTCTCTCCGGTTCGCCCCCGGGCGAGAACCATGCGAATCGCTTCGCAATGATCGGCTACGTAAAGCCAATCGCGAACATTCTGCCCGTCACCATACACTGGGATCGGCTTGCCACTGATGGCATGGAGAATGACAAGGGGTATGAGTTTTTCGGGAAATTGGAACCGGCCGTAATTGTTGGAACAATTGGTGGTGAGCACCGGCAGTCCATAGGTGTGAAAATAGGCGCGCACCAGGTGGTCCGAAGCAGCCTTGGATGCGGAATACGGGCTGTTAGGCGCATAGCGAGTAGCTTCCGTGAAGGCGGGATCGCCCGCGCCGAGCGAGCCATAGTCCTCGTCGGTGGATACGTGTAGGAAACGGAAGTAGTCACCTTGATCAGAGCTTAGTCCCGACCAGTAGGCACGGGATTCTTCGAGCAGGCTGAAGGTCCCGTTCACGTTGGTACGTATGAAATCGTCGGGACCGTGGATCGAGCGGTCCACGTGGCTTTCAGCAGCGAAATGCACGATGGCACGCGGGCGATGGGTGGTCAACAACTCAGCGATCAGATCGCGATCGCAGATATCGCCTTGCACGAAGCGGTAGCGCTCGTCGGCAGTCACTGTCGCTAGGTTCGCCGGATTTCCTGCGTAGGTCAGCTTATCCAGATTGAGGACGACCGAAGTTTCGGTAGCGAGCCACTGCAACACGAAATTTGAGCCAATAAAACCCGCGCCGCCGGTGACCAATATGCTGTCCGCGTGCATGAGAAAACCTGTTCCGAAGGGCTAATTATCGTGCATTTTGCAGGATTTGTCCGCTCTCGGCATCAACCCGGGGGCTCTGAATAGATGAAACGTTCGCCTAGGATGCCGACGATTCGGCGCCCCATCCCTACCATCCCACAGGTTAGAGCAACGGTTCGAGCCCCCAAACGCGGGATCACCCACAACGTGGTATGGTGATTTCTTCGGTCAACAGCCATGAGAGCCCTACTTCTTTCCCAATACAAGAAACTCGAGATCACAGATCTTCCAGTTCCGGTGCCTAGTTCCGATGAACTCCTGGTAAAGGTTGCGGCCTGCGGCATTTGCGGGAGCGACGTCCACGGCTACGACGGGTCCTCCGGGCGCCGGATTCCACCGATCGTGATGGGCCATGAGGCGGCAGGCGTGGTAGAGCGCGTGGGGACCGGAGTAGAGAATTTTAAGGTAGGCGACCGCGTCACTTTCGACTCCACCATTTATTGCGGCGAGTGCGCATTCTGCCGCCGTGGCGAGGTGAACCTGTGCGACAACCGTCAAGTGCTGGGAGTCTCTTGCGGCGACTATCGGCGCGCCGGCGCTTTTGCCGAGTTCGTCGTGCTGCCGGCGCGGATCGCCTATCATCTGCCGGCCAATCTGTCGTTTGCAGCGGCCGCGCTGCTCGAAGCGGTCTCTGTCGCACTGCATGCGATCTCGCTAGTACCGATTGCGCCGAATAACACTGCGCTCGTTGTGGGTGCTGGAACCATTGGACTCCTCCTCCAGCAAGGCCTGAAGGCGGCAGGCTGCTCTCGCGTGTTCGTCACCGACTTGGATGAGACACGTCTGACATTGAGCAAGAAACTCGGCGCGACGGAGACTCTGCGGTCGGGCCCAGAGCTAGTCGAAAACGTATTGCAGCTCACAGGCGGCCTAGGAGCGGATATCGTCCTCGAAGCGGTCGGCAATACGCCTGCCATCCGGACATCGGTCGATTGTGTCAGGAAAGGCGGCCATATCGTATTGGTCGGAAACATCACGCCTGAGGTCACCATTCATCTGCAGAAGGTGGTCAGCCGTCAGATTCGGCTGCAGGGATCGTGTGCGTCCGCCGGTGAATATCCACGCGCAATTGAGCTCATGAGCAAAGGTGCCATCAATGTGAAACCGCTGATCACGGCGGTCGCGCCCCTCCGGGACGGTCCAGCGTGGTTTGAACGCCTGTATGCGCATGAACCGAATCTCATGAAAGTCGTGCTGGAACCTGGAGCTGGCTCATGAGTGAGCTTTTTGACTTGACCGGCCGGGTCGCAATTGTGACCGGAACCAGCCGTGGCTTGGGTCAATATTTCGCGCGCGCGCTGGCCCGGGCGGGAGCTGACCTGGTGCTCACCAGTCGGGATCGAACAACGCTCGAGCCGTTTGAGGCGGAAATCGCTGCCCTAGGGCGGAGATCGGTATCGCTCGATCTCGACGTACGCGATCACGGCAGCATCCAGAAAATGGTGTCCGCGGCATCGGATTTTTTTGGTCGCATCGACATCCTGGTCAACAACGCCGGTTGCAATGTGCGAAAGCCGGCGGTTGAAATCACCTGGGACGACTGGAATTTGGTTCTCGACACCAACCTGCGCGGCACCTTCTTCGTTGCGCAAGCCGTGGCACGGCGCATGATTGAGCGCGGTTATGGCCGAATCATCAATCTTGGCTCCGTCACCTCGGTTGCGGGCTACGCGGGACTTGGGCCGTATGGAGCCAGCCGCGGCGGCATCCGCCAGCTAACCATGAGTCTTGCCGATGATTGGGGAAAATACGGTGTAACCGTAAACTGCCTTGCTCCGGGTTGGTTTCGTACGGCACAGAACAAAGTCATGTACGAAGACACGGAATGGGTCGAGTATCTCAAGGAACGAATTCCTCTGAAGCGCCCGGGCCAGCCCGATGATCTGGATGGCGCAGTCGTTTTTCTCGCTTCGGAGGCCAGCTGCTATGTGACAGGGCAAACGCTCCTGGTGGATGGCGGAATCTCGACCGGCGCTATGAGGGCTCTGCCGAGGAAGCAAAAGGCCTGAGCGCGTTCCTGCCTATTCAGCAACCAGCAGATTTTCCGCGAACAGCCACTCACTGTCAATCCACTGCGCTTCGCAGCGCAAACCTGCGTACTCCGCCATATCGAAAATCTCCTCAGCCGCGTACTTATGGCTGCTCTCGGTCCAAATGGTTTCGCCTTGTTCGAAATCTACTTCCAGATCGGCACGGGAGATGGTTACGGTTTGCGCGCGCTTTGATCGCAAGTGCATTTCGATGCTGCGCGCTTCTTCATTGATGCGCGCTTCATGAGTGAATTGATCTAGATGAAAGTCCGCATCCAGTTCGCGATTGATGCGAGCTAGCAGGTTTAGATTGAACGCGGCGGTTACACCAAGTTCATCTTCGTAAGCGGGGAGTAGTTCGTATGCCGGCTTCTCGAGGTCAGTTCCCAGTAGAAGTGAGTCCCCCGGGCGCAGAATCCGGCGGATTGCGGCCAGGAACTCGACGCCTGCATTCCGGTCAAAGTTGCCAATCGTGCTCCCCAGAAAAAGGACGAGCAGATGTTGTCCCCGCTTGCGATGTGCGGCAATCTCAACCAACCCGTCCAAGTACTCTCGTTCGAAGCCAAGGATGCTGACCGAATCGAGATCCTGAAGTTCCTGCTGGCAGCGCACGAGGGCGGCGCGAGAAATCTCAATCGGGTGATAGAACGTCCGCTGCCGACGCGACAACGCTTCGAGCAACCAGCGAGTTTTCCGGCCGTTGCCACTTCCGAGTTCGGCAACCACCACCGGGCCCGCCAGTCGGCTCACGATTTCTTCGGAATGGCGCCGTAGCAATCGGTCATCGGCACGGGTGAGACCATACTCGGGCAAATGACTAATCACCTCGAACAGGGCCGACCCGATATCGTCGTATAGATATTTGGATGGGAGTTCTTTTTGGCCCTCTTTCCTCAGGCCAGCCCGAACATCCTCGGCAAATTCATAAGCAGGGTTGGGAGTAATGGCGCGAACTAGCATTCGTTGCTCCTCAATCAGTGGCGGACGCAGCGGAATCCAGCGTAGACGTATTGGTAATGCGATTGAAACCAGTTGCGGAAAGTAGACCGAAGCATGCATGCCGCCGTTCGGGTCGACCCGCCTTTCATCACGAAGTGCTTTCCGTCAAAAAAATCCGCCGAGTACCCGCGGTAAAACGAAAACGGCTCAAAGCCCTGGAAAGGCGCGAACGGAGTCGACGTCCATTCCCACCCATTGCCGACCATCCCGCCCACGCCGAAGGCGCTCGCGCCCGCTGGCAAAGCGTTTACGGCGATGGGATCCCAGCTGGCGAAGTCGGCATTGCACAATCGGCCACTCGCAGGATTCTCCCCCCAAGGATAGGCGCGCTCCCCTCCTTCCTCGGTGCCGTACGCGGCACGTTGCCACTCGGCTTCTGTGGGAAGGGACTTCCCTGCCCAGCGGGCATATGCTGCGGCTTCCGCATGACTCACGTAGACCGGCCAATCCAGTGGCAACGGGATCTCCCCAAACATGGCCCGGTACCGCCACCGCTCGCCTGACTTTTTCCAGAACACGGGATGGGAGATAAGCTTGCTCGATTTCCACTCCCAATCGGGAGCACTCCAGAATTCCGGCGCTTCGTATCCACCCGCCTTGATGAAGTCGAGCCACTGCGCATTACTAACCATGAACTGATCGATCTCGAAGGTAGGCACGTTCACCCTGAAGGCTTCGAATTCGTTGTCCCAGCCGAATTTGCCACTCTCCCGGGAAAGTCCCAGGCTAACGGCACCAGCTGGAACCTTGATCATTTCCGAAGCGACTGGAGAGGTTACAAGTTGGGGAGTGCCGTTCTGCCCATTCTTTTTTTCACATGGGAGCTGATGCAGCATGTAGGCCAGAGTCTCAACATGCATCAATCGGTGTTCGATAGCGACGTTGAGCAGAGTATTCAGGTCGGGGTGGGGCCTTACACCAGGTGCGAGAATCCTGTCCAGGGTTCGCTCGACAACGCTCCGTACCTGACGGACGTAAGCCTGCACTTCACCGAATTGCGGCCAGTCCGACGGCTGGTCGGTCGGCAATCCCCCTCCCACCGGATCGATACCAAAGGCAAAGAGCCGATCAAACTCCGGGCGAAGGCTCCGTTCGCTCAAAACCCGTTCGGATAGCAGGTTCCAATCAAAGGCTTCAAGATGTCCGACATAAAAGACAAGGCGATGGCGCTCAGGAATCGGACGCTCGTAGATGGCGCCCGGGCTTACAAGGCGAAACAGCTCATCACTACGTTCGCGAGCGTCATGGATTCGCTCCAGCAATTCGTGGCGAAGCAGAGCACTTTGTTTGGCTAGTCCCATTCGAAGACCTCTTTCCCGGCCCTAGAAGATGGCAATTCAATCCTCGACCCGAACGAATCCCTGGCGCGTCATTTCTCCAGGAGCGGATTGATCCACATAGCACCAAACCCATGCTTCGCCGGGTTCGATGGAGCGGATCAGAGGATGCTTGGTACGGTGAAAATGCTTGGTCGCATGCTTGTTTTTCGATGAATCGCAGCAGCCGACATGGCCGCATTCCAGGCAGAGACGTAGGTGGACCCATGTGTCTCCGAGTTTGACGCAGTCTTCACAGACGTGTTTGTCCGTGCTGGTCAACTTGATTTGGTCGAGATGATCGCATTGAGCCACAATTGCCTCCACAGTATCCAGTTCAGATGCCTGGAATCAGCGATGGTTCCACCTGCGGTAGACCAAGGGCATTGTTATTCCGAGGGCCGGGAAGACATGGTGCTACCTTTGGAATCGGGCCCTACAGTAGATGACAGCACAGGCGATTCGGGTGCAAAGAACGAGTGCGGTTCTCCCCTACGGAAAGAACCGCACTTTGCGGGCCCTTAGACGGCTCTCAACCACAACCTATTGCGTTTTCGCCCCCGTCAGTTCCCGAATCAAGGCAGCTTCGCGTTCACGATAGGGACGTCCGTCGGGGTAGAAAATGTCGTGGAACCAGACTGGCGGCTGTTGCAGAACATAGGGCCTCTGCCATGAATCCCAAGGCAGATTAGTTTGGGACTTGCCAACCACAAACCCCCAATTGATCGCGCCAACGTTGTGTTTTTTCGCGATTGGCAAGATGGTATCAAAGGTACTACCAACCGAGCGCGCCATATATTCGGTGCAGATAATCGGACGATGATACTGCTCGAGCAGGGTTAGGTGCTGCTCGAAGTCTTCCGGCCAGTTGTAATTGTGAAACGAGATGACGTCAGATTGCTCCAGCTGCACGCGAGTGATTGGGTCCGCTTTCTCCATAGACCAATCCCCTTCCCACACCCCGCTGGTGAGTGGCTGGGAGGGATGCACTGAACGCGCCCACTCAAAGACTTGGGGCAGCAATTGGAGAACCCGTTTCTGTTTATCGCTGAGCTCGACTTTCCCATAAGCTCCGCCGTTGGTATTGGAAGGCTCGTTCCAGACGTCCCAGGCAAGCACTCGCGAATCGTTTGCGAACGCGCCGACCACGCCTTCGACGTATGCACGCAATCTGGATTCTTGTGCTGGGTCGGTCAATGCTTTCGCACCGGGGCTTTGGACCCAACCTGAATTGTGCACGCCGGGGATGGGAGGACGCTGGGGACCCAGTTTGGGATTGGGGTCCCAGCATGAATCGAACAACACAAGCATGGGGCGAATGTGATGCTTCGACGCAATTGACAGAAAGGTGTCTAGGCGTTTCTTGAAGCCGTTTGCATCTTGTTGCCATAGCAGATCGTGCAAGAACACACGCATGGTATTCATGCCCAGGCTCTGTGCCCAACCGAATTCTTTGTCAATCTGAGACGCATCGAAGGTCTCTGCTTGCCACATTTCCAGTTCATTGATTGCATCGGCGGGAAGGAAATTGCTTCCAACAATCCAAGGCTGGCGCCCGTACCACGCACTCGCCTGCGCCTCGCTCCAACGTCCCTGAACCTGGGCGTGGGTCGCTCCTACGAGCAAAACCACAAACAGTGGAAGAGCTATTGTTTTCGTCATACGCATTTCCCCCCGAGAATTTCGTGATCTAGTCATGGTGAATCTAGCAGCGCTTAAAGCAGACCGTACGGCAATGTAGCAGCGCCGAATGCAGAAGACAAGTTTCGATCAGCATGGCAAGCCGAAGCTACGGCCGAATGACTTCCTGAGCGCCGGTGCATTTGGCGGTGATGAGCGTAATGTCGTCGTGTTGTTCCTCGATGCTGAAAGCACGCACTTCCTCCACAACCGACGCCAACAATCGTTGGCTGGGAAATGCTAGATTTCGTCTCAAAGTGTCAACCAGCCGATCTTCGCCAAACTCGCACCCATGGATGTCAAAGGATTCCGTCACTCCGTCGGTATAGAGCACTAGGGTGTCACCCAGTTGCAATTGTCTCTCGTCAAATTCGCACTTCCATTCATTGAAAAGGCCGAGAACGGTGCCGGTGGAATCCAGCCGTTCCAACTGTCCATTGGCCCGCAACAAAAGCGCCGAGTAGTGGCCGCAGTTCGCATAGCGAAGTCGATGCACGTGGTCGTCGTACTCCGCAAAAAATAATGTCGCATAGGCGCTGTCAATCGTGTTTTGGTAAAACAGCCGGTTCACGGATTGGAGAAACTGTTTTGGCTCGTCCCATGCAGTAGCATACTGGCTGCGCAGGTTTGCCTGCAGGTTTGCCATCAAGAGAGCAGCCGGCATCCCCTTACCGGAAATATCTCCCAGTACCAGCCCTAGGCGCTGCGGTCCCAGGCTCAGAAAATCGTAGTAGTCTCCTCCCACGGCGCGCGCAGGAAGACACACTCCGGCATAGTCGAGCGATTTCAGTTGAGGCAGGGACTGGGGGAAAAGCCGTGCCTGTACCTGCTTAGCGAACTCCAATTCCTGCGCCGCTCGACGTTCGTGTTCAACCTTCTCTGCGAGGGACTTACGTTCGGCGTCCAGTTCACGGCTCAAATCGTCCGATTCGACCAGCTTAAGGGAATTTCCGTCGAGGTCCTCCAAGCTGGCAAATAACCCTCCCCAAGCCGGCTTATGGGGCGGTTGCTGAAAATGAACTCCGCGGGCATGCCACTCCTCGTAGCGCTCGACCACATTCTCGGTGAGGAAAACTAGAGGCGCGGTGCGGCCGATGGAGCTGTATTCTTCTGAGCCGGGCTGGGCCGGAGCGAGGCACACCATCGCGCTGCCGTCCGGAGGGCCCACCACTACAAATCTTCCACCTGCGACCGCACTATCAAAGAGCAAGTTGAACCCGAGCTGGTCAACATAGAAACGAATGCTCCGATCGACGTCCCGCACATAAATGGTAACGAAAAGAATCCGTAGATAGGGAACCTCCGAATTCAAACGAGGAATCGTTCTCGGCCATTGGGCTGATGCGGGGTTGCTCATCGGCGGGATTATATTACGTGCTGCCGGATGGTTTGGCCCCCAAACGCAAAGAGTGGACCCCAGGTCCACTATCCAAGCGAAAGAGGTAGACCTGATAACACCTGTCCTCGTAGCAACGTCTAACTTCATGGGAGCGCTGCGCTCATGGCCTCCAGTCCAGAAGATATAGGCGGTCCGTTCCTGTCAGGCCTCACGTTTCGACCTGTGAGGGGGCCAGCTATGGCTGAACCTGTGGACGAAACATCACTTGTGCGTGCGGCGCGTGACGGGGATCGAGCGGCGTTTGGCCAGCTCTATGACCGATATGCACGGATGATCCACGGAGTTCTGCTCGCTAGGGTTCCCTTCCACCAGGTCGATGACCTCGTTCAGGACGTCTTCATGATTGCCCTTCGGCGGTTGCCCATGCTCCGCGAGGTAGAAAGTTTCGGAGCGTGGTTGACGGTGATCGCCCGCAATCGAGCAAATGACTACCATCGCCGATCAATACCAGAGGATCAACTCGCGGAGGAAGCCTGTCACGACGCCCTCGTGAGTCCTAATGGCGGGGAAAATAGCCAGGCCGCGGACGTATTGCAGGCCATCAAGAACTTGCCAGATGCATACCGGGAGACATTGATTCTTAGGCTCGTAGAGGGTATGACCGGCCCCGAGATAGCCGCACGCATTGGAATGACGCACGGGTCGGTTCGAGTCAATCTACATCGCGGCATGCAGCAACTTCGCGAGGCTTTAAGTTTGAGTCGGAGCCGTCAACGTTCCCAATAGGAGATGTCGTGAATCATGGACTATGACAACAATCAACCGGAACCCCAGGCGAGGGCGAGAAGTGACGACTACTTGTGGGATCGATCCGGCAAAACCGATCCCGAGGTCCAAAAGCTAGAAGCTCTGCTTGGGAAATTTCAACATGATCACCGGCGGCTGGTGTTTCCTGAAATTGTCCAAAAACACAGATGGCCTTGGCTCCCGCCGCGGATTCGACCCTTCGTTTTGGCCACAGGCTTAATCACCGCCGTCGTGATCGCCGCAGCCATATTCGTGCATCAGCGAGAGCAGCGGACCCCTGTTGCGCTGTCCGGTTGGACCGTTTCTCGCATGACAGGAACACCGCACCTTGGGAACGTTCCTGTCGGAGGGAAGGAGGACAGCCGCCTCGAGATCGGGCAAATACTTGAGACGGACCCGCAGTCGCGAGCTCGCCTTCGAGCTGAAAGCGTTGGACAGATCGAGATAGAGCCCAACACTCGCGTGCGTGTACTTGCGATGCTGGCCGGTCTGAAACGGATTGCCCTAGACCGGGGGACAATTCACACCTACATCTGGGCGCCACCAGGTCAATTCGTAGTGGACACGCCATCGGCGATGACCGTGGACCTAGGTTGTGCCTACACCTTGCAAGTGGACGATTCCGGAGCAGGGCTGGTGCGCACGTCGCTTGGGTGGGTCGGATTCAAACTCCAGGGACGCGAATCCTTCATCCCTGCTGGAGCGGCTTGCGCGACTCGGCCTAGGCTGGGCCCTGGAACACCGTACTTCGAGGATGCATCAGCGAGGTTTCGCACCGCTTTGAGGCAATTTGATTTTGAGGACAAAACACCGCGGCAGCGCGCCACGGATCTCGCCACGGTCCTCTCCGAGTCTCGCAAACGAGATGCGCTAACACTGTGGCACTTACTGAGTCGTGCAGACGACGAACAGCGAATGGCGGTCTACGAGCACCTGCGCGCACTTGTGCCACCTCCGGCGGACGTCACCAAAGAAGGGGTTTTGCGACTCGATCAGGTCATGCTTGATCGCTGGTGGAATGAACTGGGGTTTGATGACATCTCAGTTTGGCGGCACTGGGAGCGCACCTGGTCGGCAACAGCAATACCTCAGCAAAAATAAAGAGCGCTGGCAGCCTTCCTCACCCCCCTGTTGTTTTCATTTAGGCCAATCTGAGTTGTTAACAGTCCACCCCTCGGTTCGCGTCTCTTACATCGTTAGCTCAAAACGACGAAGACGGAGGGCCTTGAACCATGAATTTGCGGCTACGCTCGAAATCGGCAATCAGAACTGTGGGAATCTTGTTAGCCATGACTACTTCAGCATTCGCGGGGCCGCCTCTGATCTGTCATCGAATCGAGATCGGTCAAGCCAAAACCCTGCCTCTGATTGATTGGAACGAACACGGAACCTCTGGCTACAACCTAAAGAACCTATCCAGAGACACCTTTGCCATTCTCGATGCAAACGCCCCAGTGCTGGTGCGGATGGAAACGCTTAGGCTGGCCACCATTTATGCCCGACATAGCCCTGCAGTAGCGAAGGAATTGCTAACTAGACTTCATGCGCGTGCGCATGATTCCTCTGGACAATCGGCAGCCCTTGCTTGGTTTGATCTTGGCTACATGACTGAGGCTTACAAGCAATGGATGCCTCAAAACTCCAATCCCGCCGCGGGACTCGACGGATACGCATGGGTAAAGAAAGCCATCAGCCTGTTCGGCCAAGACGATCCCGCGATGGAGTTCGGGGCCGCCCTGATCACCTTGTCTGGCCCTGCCAACGAGCACAAAGAGCACGTGCGCAAGTCAGTAGCGGGAGCGAAGAGCGATCCGCTTCTAGCTCAAAATCTGACCTCTCGTTTCGGCGACGGGATCATTGCTCACGCGCTCAATCCAACTCGGGAGAAATAGCGATAATGCTTGCAGCTCGAGCGACGTTGCCGCTGAAAATTGGAACCCGGGTTTCTCTCCTGGGATCGTTGGTTATTGGACTGCTGGTCCTAAGCATCTCCGATCACGTGAAAGCGCGGCCGCAAACCGCATCCGGCCTAATCGCTCATGAATGGGGAACATTCACCGCCGTAGCCGGCGCCGACGGCCGCGCCCTGCATTGGATTCCTCTAATAAATCCAGCCGAACTGCCCGGTTTTGTGCAACACCTCAGCAGCCCCGTCTTCAAGTTTGGCCTACGCGGAACCATTCGCATGGAAACGCCAGTACTGTACTTTTATTCCCCGCGTGAGCAGCCCGTGTCAGTCAAAGTTGCCTTCGCGAAAGGATTGATTACCGAGTGGTATCCCCATGCGGGTCGCGTTCAACCCGCTGTAGTCGAGGCGAATACCGATCTCGACCAGTTACCATCAGCCGGAAGTATTACGTGGAACAATGTCATCGTCTCCCCCAGCCTAGACGTCGACTTCCCGCACGACTCTAGCCAGACCCGCTATTACGCAGCTCGAGAAACCTCCTCCGCTCCGCTAAGGGTCATAACCGCCGCGGGAGAGGAAACTGAAAAATTTCTTTTCTATCGCGGAGTTTCGGCCACACCTTTATCCCTATCTGCAAGGCAGAGTTCAGATGGCGGGCTCGTCATTGACAGCAAAGTGCCAATTCCCGCCGCAATCCTGTTTGAGCGCCGAGGAAAGCGAGTCGGTTACCGCGTTGAGCAAGGCGGAGCAAACGAGCTGAAGTTTGAACCCCCGTTACTCACCGACCACATAGAATCACTGTATGCCGAACTCGAAGCGATTCTTGTCAATCAAGGACTCTTCCTCGACGAAGCACACGCGATGGTCGAGACCTGGAAGAGTTCTTGGTTCGAGGAAGGAAGCCGATTGATCTACATCGTGCCGCGCGAATTCGTGGACAACGTGTTGCCACTCGCGATAGATCCTGCTCCGGAACAAGTCGTCCGAGTTTTTGTAGGCCGACTCGAGATCGTTACGCCGACGACGGTGAAGGCGGTAAAAACCGCAATCGCGGCAAACGACAATGCCGCTTTAGACAGATACGGCCGTTTTCTGGAACCCATTCTCCAGATTTCACAAGCGAAGCATTGACTCATCGAATTCCTTGTCGAAGAAAGCCGGACAACAGCCACCTACTACAAACAAGGATGGTTGGGTTGCGGGAACTAATGATTGAACCAGCCTCGGTTTCAGCATCTCGCATCTTACATTCTTTTAAATGGATGAGTCTGGTTACCATATCGTTCGGCGGTGAATACACATCCTCCTGTAGCACAACTCTGGTTGCGACAACCGTCCAGAATAGGTCGCCCATCCCAGAAGGGTAATGTTCTTCAGGCTCGAGGCTGTGCTGTTAGCACCAATACTTTTCGGTGGCATTGCGATAGCACAGGCGACGCACTCCGGATGCGAAATGGCCGGATCTGTGGTGGAGAAATGCGAACCGTCACTGATACGATCGAGCTCCACATCCCGAGCGCGCGTCTTATCGAATGCTCCCGCGGTCTCCAATATGCAACCAATTGCTTCTCCGCCATCCATTCGCAAAGAACACTTCCATTGGGGCAAGGCAATAGGAGAATCCTTCATCTTTCTTACGATAGAGCAGGCATATGTGGTGCATGAGGACTATCGTTGGGTAACGACAGAAAACGGCGTCCCATTCAACCACTATTGGCGGGATTACAAACAGTCTCTTCACACTTGGATCGATTCTGGGTGGAACGATGGAGACGATCCGCTTTACAACTACGTGGGACACCCGATTCAAGGAGCAATGACTAGCTTCATCCAGATCCAGAATGATCCCCAAGGATCACGGTTGGAATTTTCGAACACCAAAGCGTACTGGTGGAGCCGATTCAAGGCGACAATGTGGAACGCCGCCTACAGCACGCAATGGAGCGTTGGCCCCTTAAGTGAACTCACTGTAGAAAAATACGGGACCAAAGCCCGCTCGCCGTGGAACCAGGACGGAACATGGCCTTGTCACGAAAGGGATTGCTACACGGGAACTGGGCAGGTGAATCTTGTCATCACCCCTTTAGGCGGGCTCGGCTGGCTACTTACAGAAGATATTCTCGACAGGTACGTTTCGCGCAGAGTTGAAGCAGCCACTACCAACCGCTTTTGGATTGACTTGGTGCGGTGTGCCACAAACCCAATTCGTGGAGGAGCGAACATTTTGCATGGCAAGCGGCCCTGGTATCGTCCATCGCGTGATGTGCCTTCCGGGTACTTCTTGAGCAAATGAATTGCCAATGGTTCTATCCAAAGGTTCTCAGTTCTGATCGTCGCCTAAATGCCGCACTTCTATTCCGTCTATCTGCAAGTTATGACAGTTCCTAGGAACGGCCCTAAGGAATTGGACTATACGCACGCCTGATGAACGTTGCCCCTCACAAGTCAACCGGGCTGAAGTTGACTCGCGTCCACGCGTTGGCTTGTCTCACCGCACTTCTCCTATTCCACTGGGTCTCTGCCCGAGCGAGCGCTCAGGATCCACTTGGGTCATGGGAGGAAGGGCCGGCGAAGAAAGCAATTCTTGATTTCGTTGCTCGCGTCACGCGGCAGGGGGGACCGGACTTCGTGCCGCCCCCCGAACGAATTGCGACCTTTGATAACGACGGCACACTATGGATCGAGCAGCCACTCTACACTCAGTTCGTTTTTGCGCTCGATCGCGTGAAGGCGATGGCCCCGCAGCATCCCGAGTGGAAGACCCAGCAGCCCTTCAAAGCAGTACTGGAGAACGACAGAAAGACTCTGCTCTCAAGCGGGCAAGCGGGAATCATGAAAATCCTGGCGGCCCTCCCACACCGGCATCACCAGCGATGAGTTTGCAACGATTGTCACTGAGTGGATCGCGACCGCCAGGCACCCTCGGTTTAGGCGGAGATATGTGGAATGCGTCTATCAGCCAATGCTGGAGGTGCTGGCATTTCTACGCACCAAAGGATTCAAGACCTACATTGTGTCCGGAGGAGGTGTTGAGTTCATTCGGCCATGGGCAGAGAGGATTTACGGCGTGCCGCCAGAGCAAGTGATCGGCAGTTCCGCAAAAGAGAAATTCGAGCTTCGCGGCGAAGAACCTGTCCTGCTCCGGCTACCGCAAGTAAACTTCGTGGATGATGGTCCTGGGAAACCAGTGGCCATCAGCCAATACATTGGGCGTAGGCCGATCGTCGCATTTGGCAACTCCGATGGTGATCAGCAGATGCTGGAGTGGACAGCGCGTGGCAAACCCAGCTTGATGCTGATCATTCACCACACCGACGGCGAGCGTGAGTACGCTTATGATCGTGAGTCCCAGGTGGGAAAGCTCGACAAAGCCTGGGACGAAGCGAGCAAAAAAGGATGGATTGTCGTGGACATGAAGAAGGACTGGAAGACCATTTTCCCCATCGATTAGAAGCCTTGGAAAGGCATCCCTTAGGGCGAATGGAGTTGCGGACGGTCTTCGAAGCGTGTGTCTGTCGCCTCGTTGGGAAATGGCGAACTGACAATCAAATGAGACCGGCAGGGAGGACGCTTCCGATCCACTTTTCGTAACTCTGCGGTCAAGAATTGCTCAAATGTATTGCGTTTTGCTCGACAGTCCCTTTCGGGAGCTGCCAAAATGAGCCTGCCATCAGAATCAGAGACTTCTTAGCTACATGTCAAAATTCATTACGTCGCCATTGCAGATTTGTCCCTCGTCTGAAACGAGCATGGTGTCTGCGGGTATCCCCGAAACCCGGGAACTCATTCCCGATTGCGGGACTCGATTGAACGCCGGGAAAATGAGGCCCTTGAACCAGGCCTCCTCGACCCTCCTCAGTTGATACTGGTCCGGATGCTGACGAAGGAACTTTGCGACGCTGGGCTCCGGAAAACGGCCATTGACGACTCGCAACCATCCCCGGCTCACCCAATTCCTAATGGATTTGGCGCTGACGCCCAGCAGATGACGGAGATCTTCCTTGCTGTATCCTTCCCTGACCCGAGCGCTAATTTTGAGCTGTTTTAGTTTTGCTTGGACCGATGCAGGACTGCGATCGAGCTTCTTGGCAATTGCGGATGCCGTGCTCGTGCCCGCGTGCTCACCAAGGGCGTCAATTTCCTCGATTGCCCAGGGCCGGCGTTGACAAAAGGCAAGGCCAAGAACTGCCGCTCGATTGAGAATTACGGGCCGAGTAAATCCACAAGAGCGCTGGATGAGGTCAAGGCTATAAGTCAGATCAATTCTTGTCCGGGCTCGCTGATATGCGTACTGTAGCTTTCGGTCGAGTTCTGGGCTCCAATGGAACCTCTTGTTTTGCGGGAATCTACGCCGGATGCGACAGCTATGACAGAGCTGATCGGCAATGCAACCATTCAAACGGCTGCAGCTGATGCAAACTACTGGGGTCTTTGGAATTCCGCGCATGGAGATCCACAAAACCAACTGCAGGTCTGGTCCGCCTGTCGAATACCCTTAAAGTATCGATCACATACCTGAAAATTGCCTGAAGACAGTCTGCGCGGGGTCATCGGCCGTAGACATCTAGATTGTTCGCAACCCAGGGATCTCAGGGTTATCATCGTTAACGCATGAGGATTCTCGTCGTCGAAGACGAAAAAAAGATGGCTGAGCTCCTCCGCAAAGGACTGGAAGAGGAACTTCATTGTGTCAGTGTTGTCTACGACGGACTCTCCGCCATTGAGTTTGCGCGTACGTCGCAGTTTGACGCGATTGTCTTGGACGTGATGATCCCGGGCGTAGACGGCTTCGAAGTGGCCCGCCGTTTGCGTCGATTGGACGATGGTACACCGATCCTCATGCTGACCGCGCGAGACGCGGTTCCAGATATTGCACGCGGTTTAGATCTGGGAGTCGATGACTATTTGACTAAGCCATTTTCCTTCGTCGAACTTCTGGCTCGTCTTCGAGCTATAACGCGTCGCGGAGGTGCACCGCGTCGCTCTCTCCTCAAGGTTGCCGATCTGGAGCTTGATCCTGCCACAAGGCGCGTGCTTCGAGGTGGACATGAGGTTCATTTGACTGCCACAGAATTTCGCTTGTTAGAGTTCCTCATGAGGCGAACTGGTCGAGCGGTATCACGAGACAGCATCGTCGAAACCGTATGGGGCAACTTTGAGACGGTGGAAGACAATACTCTGGAAGCCTTCATTTCATTGCTCCGAAACAAGATTGACAAGGGTTTTCACCACAAACTGATCCATACAATTCGTGGCGTTGGCTATTCGTTACGGGAGGAAATGTGAGGTTCCGTTCGCTGCAAATTGGCACAAAGCTCACTGCCTGGTACATGCTGTTCATGTTGATCGGCTTCGCTGCGGGTGGCGGCCTTGCCTTTCTCAATATGAGGAACAGCATTCACGCCACCGTGGACGGGCAACTTCGAGAACGTTTGAGTGTGGTCCGGGAGACGGTTGATCGGAGAATGCGTGCTGGCCAAGTTAGAGAGCTACGGGAAGAGCTCGACGAAGACTCCGAGTTACGCCCGGAGAGCGACCTTCTCCAAATATCAGACCGGGAAGGTCGATGGATTTATCAATCGCGAACGATCAAGCCGTTTCAGCTGTCGCCGCGACCAGCGAAGACGGCTACCAGCGAAGCAACAACCGGGGTGCTCGAAGGCACACCTATACGCTTGATCGCCGAACCCGTCTCGTTAAACGGCGAGGTCTACTACATTCAAATTGCGGCTCGCATGGACGGGTTCTATGGAGCGCTCAACCGATTCAAGGGCAGGTTGTTGGTATTCTTGCCATTAATCCTGGTTATGGCAACGGCAGGCGGCTATTGGACTAGCCGACGAGCGCTCTCACCTGTCGACGCGATCAGCCTCGCAGCACAGCAGATTAACCCTCGCAACCTTTCCTCTCGAATCACTGTTCCCGATACCGGAGATGAACTACAACGACTATCCGAGACTCTGAATGCAATGCTCGGCCGGGTGGATGCGGCAATGCAGAAGGTTACTCAGTTCACGGCTGACGCATCTCACGAGCTCCGGACTCCTATCACAATCATGCGTACTCGCGCAGAGTTGGCTCTCCGTCGCCTACGCACCGAGAGCGAGTACCGAGAAACCATTGCGCAATTGCATGCGGAATTAGTTCGGACTTCCCAACTGGTGGACAATCTCATGCTTTTGGCTCGAGCGGATGCCGGAGCCGATCTGATCCAACTTGAAGAACTCGACCTTCTGGACCTTATCCGGCGGGTTGTCTCGCGGGCGGCACCCTTAGCGGAAGAGAGAGGCGTTTCCCTACGTGCAAACCTACCGCAAAGCAACGCGGTCTGGATAGAAGGCGATTCTCAACTATTGGGGCGACTCTTCTTGCAGTTGATCGACAACGCTGTAAAGTACACGCCCCCTCCAGGCTACGTCTCCATCGAAGTCGTTGACCTGGAGAAGACGACGCGGGTTGCCGTGGTTGATACTGGAATCGGTATCACTGAAACGGACCTGCCTCATATTTTCGATCGGTTTTACCGTGCTGACAAAACACGATCGCGAGAATCGGGTGGGGCGGGCATTGGGCTGTCGATTGGACGCTGGATTGCGGAAGCCCATTTAGGCTCTTTGAATGTCGAAAGCCGCTCGGGAATAGGCAGCAAGTTCTTTGTGATCCTGCCAAAGAAGCTTGTCCGAGCCAGCCCTGACGCCATGACGCTGAAGGCCTGATTGCGGATCCCACTCTCCCCCATTTTGATCTCAGCTTAGAGTACCAACTTACCGCACAGCGTTAGGCCGGCACTGGCCTTAACCCCGAGACTTGTTACATGGCGTTTTGCCATTCGCACCTGGGTGAAGCGTCGTTGCTTCTGTTGTTCCCTGGCCCTACCGATCTGTGCCATCGCTCGTTGCAAGTCCCGCCAACGCAGCGCGTCCGGCTTCGACATACTACGTGTGAATAGCACTTGTGCATATGGGGCGTGACCTGGCCCGCGATTCCATGAATTCGTTTCGCTTGCCATCTGGACGACGACTCCCCTTCCTGACTTGCGTACAAGGCGGAAATCAAGAATAATCGCGTCCGCCGCACGCAGGACCATGTGGTCCCGAAAGCTCGCGGCAGGAGACTCTGGGGGATGCGAATTTGGATCGGTTATTCACTGTGCTCGATGATTGTTGTGCTTGGCTCGTTTTCGCTCGTGGCCGGTTCTCCACCACTGTTGGCGCAAGCGTCGGATCCCGGCGACATTATTATTCAGCGCGATGTGCCGTTGAAAACGCGCGACGGTGTGACGCTTCGCGGAGATATTTACCGCCCCAACTCCCCCGACAAATTTCCCGTAATTCTTATGCGCACGCCGTACGACAAGAGTGTGGGCTGGGCGGTTGCGCCGGCGCCAAGGATTGTCGCGCGCGGTTACGTGCTCATTATTCAGGATGTTCGCGGACGCTACAGGTCCGAAGGCGAATGGTACCCTTTCCGCCATGAACAGGCCGACGGGTACGACAGCGTGGAATGGGCCGCATCGCTTCCCTACTCGAACGGCAAAGTCGGCATGATGGGAGCATCTTATGTCGGCGCGACCCAGATGCTCGCCGCCATCAGCACTCCCCCGCATCTTGCTGGCATCGCACCTAACGTGACGGCAAGCAATTATCACGACGGCTGGACATATCAGAGTGGCGCGTTCGAGCAATGGTTCGATCAGAACTGGACAACTCAGCTCGCTCGCAACACGCTTGATCGATTGATCGACGAGAACACGGATGCACGAGTCGGCGCGCCCACGCTTCCCCTGGTGAACTACCCGGTTTTTAACTTCGGGCAATTGCCTGCCGAAGCGCAGCTCACCGCTGCCATTGCTCCTTATTACAAGGATTGGCTCGCACATCCCGACTACGACGACTACTGGAAACAATGGTCGATTGAGGAAAACTTTGCGAAAATTGCCGTGCCTGCGCTACAAGTGGGCGGTTGGTATGACATTTTCAGCATCGGTACGCTGCGCAATTACATCGGGGTCAAGGCACACGGAGCCACCGAAGCTGCGCGCAATCAGCAGCACCTCCTCATGCAGATTGGCGGGCATGCAGGTTTCGGGCGGCGGATCGGTGGTGTCGACTTCGGGCCGCACGCGTTAGAGAATTCCTACACGGACGTGATTCTCGATTGGTACGACTATCTGTTCAAAGGCGCCCATAATCAGTTCTCAACCGACAAGCCGGTCAAGATCTTTGTAATGGGGGCAAACGAATATCGTCAGGAAGACGATTGGCCGCCGCCGCAGGTCCACTACGTCAACTACTTCCTGCATTCCGGTGGCAAAGCGAATTCGCTGCGCGGGGATGGTTTTCTTTCGACCGCTGCGCCCAAATCTGAAGCGCCGGACTCATATATATACGATCCCGGGAATGCGGTTCCTACCATCGGTGGCCCTCTGTGTTGTGCCCAGGAACTCATGGAGCCGGGTCCGCGCGATCAGCGATCGGTCGAAAATCGCGATGATGTCCTGATTTATTCCATGGGGCCGCTAGGAGAGGACGTGGAAGTTACTGGACCCATCAAGATGACGCTCTTCGTGAAATCATCCGCCGTAGATACTGACTTTACCGGAAAGCTCGTCGATGTCGCGCCGGATGGCTTCGCTGAAGATGTCGCGGAAGGAATCCTCCGCTTGCGGTATCGCGATTCACAGGAGCACGCATTGCTGATGAACCCTGGAGAGACGTATCGGATCTCCGTTGATCTTTGGTCGACCAGCAATGTATTCCTCCGCGGACATACTCTGCGCTTGGAAGTTGCGAGCAGCAATTTCCCTCGATTTGATCGCAATTTGAACACTGGAGAGGAAATCAAATCCGCGCGTAGGTTCGTTTCCGCCAAGAACACGATCCTTCATGACGCGGCGCATCCGTCTGCATTGGTGTTGCCGATCATGCCCGCGCAAGCGAAGTGAGTGAATCATTGATCGGGGCGGCATAAATCAACCTGAATGGAAGGCATAGGCAAAGAAGAGCCGCCTGCCCCGAGGGAGCGTTCCCAGCAGACCGCGACCGCCTGGGGGTCCATTGAGTGTTCGTTCCGGAGGCAAGGTCATGCGCTTCGATCCGAGAGAGGCAGCTCGCCTAAAACTTGTACCAGTCAGGATGGGGGCCAAGGTGCAGGCGCATGGCCAGGGCAATCGTTACAGCCACAAACATCAGAAAGGCGGGCACTGCGCCTCCAAAATCGCGCACTCTGAGGTGTGACAGAATCGCACCAATAAAGAAAAGGACCAGGGCCATACCAGACACAATGCCGACCAGTGGCCTGAAAATGCCGACAACGAGCCCCACTGCACCGGCAACTTCACAGAGCGCCAAAAGCGGAAAATACTCCAGGGGAACACCGACGACCTCATGGATTGTCTGCACCACACGCGGGCTTCGGCGGAGTTTCATGATGCTCGAAATTACAACCACTATGGCAACTATCAATGTTATTGTGACGTACATATTTAGGTCCTTGCCAGAGTCATAAATGATAGTCGTACAACCCACCACAAGACAGCTGGCAATCCATGCAGGGTTGTCAGGAGCAATGAACAACGATTCTTGCTTCCGCTGAGTGGAGATGTCATATCAATGAGGCCTCACCAATGTGGCGCTCAATCTTCGTCCGGAGGAGTTGCCGCAGGCAGGGCTAGGCTGCCCGCTGTACAGCCATTCTCTCGCTGGCTTCGGCCTTACCCGATATGTCCACCAGCCCGCGCGCAAATGCATCCGTTCGTCCCCATCGACCGGGGATTCCCAACAGCTCGATCCATTGAATCTGTTTTGGAACGGCGGGATCAACTAGCAACTTTCGGCTGACTGGTTCCAGTCCAAGCATTGAACGGAGAAATAATAGTGGAGCGCCGGCGGACCAAGCTTGTGGACTGCAAGCGGTCGGGTACTCCACCGGGAAGTTCGTATCTTCTTTCGCGTAACCAGCAAAGGCTTCGGGAAGGCGATAGTCAAAAAACCTAGCGGCTTCGAGATTTCCAAGGGCCACAATGGCGGCTTCCTTTTCAAAGCCGTAGTTTCTCAATCCCTGGGCCACAAATGAGTTATCGAAGGGCCAAACGGTACCCACGTGGTAGCCGATGGGGTTGTAACCGCCTTCCCCCATCGCCATTGTGCGGACACCCCACCCGCTAAATAACTTTGGACCGACCAGATGACCAGCACATGCCGCCGCCTTGTCGTCATCGACGATTCCGCTCCAGAGCAGATGCCCAATGTTCGAGGTCAATGAATCGACCTTACGTTTTTTCCCATCGAGTGCTAGGGCAAAGAACTGCTTCTCAGGAATCCAGAAGTCCTTGTTAAATTTGCGCTTGAGCTCAGCAGCTTCTTTCTCCAGCCGATTGGCTGTCTCAGGATCTTTCCAGAATTCCCGGGCGAGTCGCGCGCAACGACGCTTCGCGTCGTAGACATAGCCCTGGATTTCGCAGGTTGCGATCGGCGTGGAGGCCAGGCTTCCATCGGAAAAAAGAATAGAGTCCCACGAGTCTTTCCAACACTGATTCTCGATTCCGGTTTTAGTGTTCCGCCGTTCGTACTCAACGTAGCCGTCGCCGTCTCGGTCGCCGTACTGATCGATCCAGCGCAGCGCGGCCATAGCCTCCGCTTGAAATTTTCGAATCAAGTCGTCCCTTCCGGTCCAGCGTTCGAATTCGTCAAGTAGGACCAGAAACAGCGGAGTTGCATCCGATGATCCGAAGTACGGCGAGTGTGGGCGTTCTTCAAAAGCCGTCATTTCGCCGCTGCGGACTTCGTGCAGAATTTTCCCCGGTTCTTCATCGCGAAAATCGTCACGGCGAGTGCCCTGTCGGACCGCCAGGACTCGCAATGTGGAGGCGGCCAGTTCGGGGAGGAATGGCAATGCCTGATAGCTGGTGAAAATGCTGTCTCGCCCGAACAGTGCCATGAACCATGGCAGGCCGGCAGCTGGAAGAGCTTCTCCCGGCGCGAATCGAGAAAAGAAACGAAGCGCGGCCAAGTCGACCAAAGAGCGTTCATAGATCCGCTCAAAGTCCGACCATGAAGAACGGAGTTGGGGCGCGTTGTTCATCCAACTCTGCAGGCTCATGCCGATGTTTGGGCTGGGCACGTCGTGCACATCTCGGTACTTGGGTTTTTTCTTCAAGCCTTCCGAACCGTCGACAGAAACCACAACGTTCAGCTCGGTGGCCCATTCGCCGTGAGGTTCCAGGTGAACTTTAAACTGAAATCCCTTTTCGTCAATCTCGGCAGGCACTCGAGAGCTAATTTGGGTCTCCCGAACAAACCGATCTCTTTGGTATCCAAGAATGAGTCGATTTCCTTCAATGCGACGATAGAATTTCCCTGCTCGCTTGAATTCCGCATCCTTCACCTGAAACAAATCAGCAAAGTCAGCATCTGCCTCAATCCTCACATCCAGGTCAATCGGCTTTGATTTGTGATTCACAATCTTGAGGTCTTCATGAAAGCCCCCGCCCACCGCACGTCGGCGCGAAATTGACACCGGAGCATCGATGTAGATGGTTCCCGTTCCGGGGACAAGAAAGAACTGCGACGAGAAGTAATTCACGTCGTCGGTCGACAACGAGTTTGGATTCTTCCCATCCACCGTCAAGATCCACCGAGAGAGAAAGCGGGTGTCGCCATGGAATAAGCCATGCGCTTCATCGGGAGAAGTGGCGATGTCGCCTCTACGGTCGCTGACGACGAAAGTGTCGCCTTCCAATGCACTGACTGGTTTCGCTCTCATGCTGCACCTCGTTTTTCTTCGATCATGGCGCTTACCAGACCATGGAACTTCTGGGCCAGGGCAATATCGCCGTCAACTAGCACGCGTCCTTGCATGCGCGCAGTGATTAGGTTTAGCCTACCTTCAACGATCTCCACGAAATCCCGTTCGTCACATCTGATCGTGCAGTCGGCATCGCGCCTCGTCTCCTCAATGTTGACGGCGCCGTCGTCCACCCCGACGAACCAGCATCCAACCTTATCGATGTCGAAAAGGTAGGTTCCGTGAACACCCCGCAGAAAAGGCTCGTATCTTTGCATACGGTGAACGTTGAATACATCCTGGGCAGTTTCTGGCATACGTTGGGAAGTAAACGGTCTCAACAACGCGCGAGCCGGAGCGCCGTCGCCTCCAGTAATCTTGAGTGGAAGGCAGAGCAATTCGTATACGCCGGCGTTGGCTCCGGAGAGGTTTAGGCCCTCGATGATAACTACACCGGCTTCGAACAGGGTTCGATGTACTTCAGGACTACCCACGGAGAGGTAGTCGATTCCAATCGCCAAGGTCTCGAGGTCAGCCAGAAACTTCGCGGCGTCTTCCGCCAGAGATACGGAGTTGCTGACGAACTCCGAGCCATTCCAACATCGTTCCGAGTTCAGTGTCTTGAACAGAAGGCGTTCGGAATGTCCTATGTCGTGATTGCGAAGTTCCGCCTTCGTAACGGCGCTGGTGTCTTCAATCTCGATAACGCGTGCAGGTCCGATCAAGTTCCGTAACGGAAGGGCGTCTGTTCCGGAACCAGCGGGCATGAAATGAATGGGACCGTCGATGTGAGTCCCGGTATGAGTTCCCATCTTGAGCACCGACACCGTGCAAATGTCTCCGCGTTCCACCTGCATGATGGGCTTGACTTCGATCGGAGGGTTGTCGGGCCAGTGGACCATACCCCCATAGATGGGTACGGACACGTCGATCCAATCGGTTGTTGTGGCTGAAGAATTCAGAGCTTGTGTCGCTACTTGTGCCATGTTTTCACCTGATTAAGCCGCGCGAAGGCTTAGTTGCACTACATTCTTGATTCCCTCGCCCTGTTTGAGCATTCTCGATGCCTCGTCTAGCGGGCGCCGACGTGTGATGAGCCTGCGAACGCTCTCGGGAAAGAGGACCATGAATTGCTCGAGAAGCTGAATCGCCGCTCGATAGTCTCTGCGACCAGCATTCACCGTCCCGAAGACCACCTGGTTCTTGAGCACCATGTCACGCAAGGCACGTCCAACATTGATTTTCTCGGCTGCGCCCTCCGCCGGTATTCCGGTGAGTGCAATGACACCATTTGCAGCGAGCGGCCGAGCTGCTGCCATCATCACTGGCGCATACCCAACTGCTTCTAGAACCACATCGAATTCTCCGGTTTTTTCCGCGAGGTTTTCGAGCGGCTGAGAAGCTGCGGAGATGTACGAGGCGCCTAGAGAGTGAACCAGGCTCCCCTTGTCCCCCCCTTCAGGTTCTCTTGAATAGACGACGGCTTCGTATCCATTTGCGACGAGAACCATCGCTCCGAGAAGGCCTACGGGACCAGCTCCCAACACTAACCCGCGCTGAAGCCCGGGCTCATAGGGAAGTCTGCCAAAAATTGCTTGGGCTTGAATAGCGGCTTTCGAAACGACGGTTAATGGTTCGATCAAAACGGCGACCTCAGCCAGAGTTTTTGGGACTTTCACCAGGTACTCTTGGTCATCTAACACGTACTCCGTCAAAAATCCGTCTGCGTGCTTGATGCCGCGCTCTGTGAAGTCTCCGGTTGTGCAAAAATCCGAACGACCAGCACGACAAGGGCGACATCGAGAGTTAGAACACGGCCGGCGGACGATTGCCACGACCAGATCACCTGGCCGGAGACTGTGTACCTCCGGCCCGACCTCGACTACTTCCGCTAGCGATTCGTGTCCGAGAATCAAATGATCCGACCCCGGAGGCGGGCTGCCGTATTCAAATGAACTGATCTCCCTATCGGTGCCGCAGAGACCTACTTCTTGCACTCGCAGCAACACGTCGGTTGCGCGCTGCAGCCTCGGTTGAGGGATCTCGACAAGTTGGAGATGCCTTTTCGCAGGAAAGACCGCTAGAGCCTGCATGGCATACCTCCTAGTTTCAGAAGACTGCGCATTCCCCACGATGTCCGGGTTCGTGCGGCTGTTTAGGCAGCAATGCCGATTGGCGAAGCAACTTTGTTCACTGGAGAGAGCGGTGCCTTCCCTTTCAAGACGCGCACCGCCTCCTCGGATGCGAACCGCCGAACGATCCGAATTGACTGTTCTGAGTAATAGGCAGCATGAGGAGTCACAATGACATTTTCTAGGCTGAACAGCGGGTTCACAGGCTTCCAGCTTGCCCGCTTGGCAGGTTCCTCCTCGATGTCATCTAAACCAGCTCCTGCGAGCCAGCCATCACTCAACACTCGATATAGGTCCTCGTCTTTTACAATTGGTCCGCGTGCCGTGTTTACAAGGATGGCGCCCCTCTTCATCCGTCGGAGTTCTGCTTCGCTGAACCTACCGCGTGTTTCTTTCGTCAATGGAGCTTGAATCACCAGGTAGTCGGATTTCGCCAGCAATTCTTCGAAGTCTACGAGTGCGACGCCCTCTGCGGCGGCATCCTTCTCGTCTGCGTATGGATCGCACGCAATTACGTTGGCTACGCCAAATCCCTTCATGCGGCGGGCCACTTCCTTGGCGATGGCGCCGAAGGAAAATAGCCCGACCGTACCCTCCTGCAATCGCTGGATCGGTCGCCCAGTCTGCCACTCCCATTCGCCGGCTCGGGTGGCGCGGTCGTATTGTGGGAGCTTTCGAACCAGAGCGATGAGCAGCGCAACGGCGTGATCGGCGACTTCGTTCATGCACCAGTCGTTCGGAACATTGGTCACGACTATGTTCCGGCGTGTCGCTTCCTCCACATCCACTATGTCGACACCGATTCCATAACGAGCAATGATCTTGCATCTTTTAAAGCTGTCGATTGCGCGCTTGCCGATCTCGGCGTATTGCGTCAGTACCGCATCGGCATCCGATGCGACCGCGATGACTTCATCTTCGCTCTTGGATCGTGCGGCCACCAATTTAAAGCCTGCCTCGGTAACGATCGACCGTTCGATGTCGACATCACCATAGTCGTAATCGGCAATAACTACTGTGGGCGTGCGATTCGCGCTCATATGTGTCCTCCCTAGAACTAAGCGCGCCTTCTTTCGGCAAGTTGGACGTGAGTTACGTTTTTTAGGCTTGGGCGTTCAGCCGCTTCTGGAACCGCGTCAGGCTTCGCTCCATCACGCGGCGTCATTAAGGCGCCCTGCGAGGAACCTGTGGCTACTTGCGAGTAGAGCGACAGGATTCCCCGCCTGTGGCGAAACGGAGGAGCAGACCAACGCCCGCGGCGTTCGGCAAGTGTTTGTTCCACCACTCTGGGCTCCACCGATCTCTTCCCGATGCCCACAATTCCAAAGCGACGCTCTGGAATATTGATTTCGATAAGGTCATTTTCTTCGACGAGAGCGATTGGGCCGCCGTCGATGGCCTCGGGCGTGACGTGTCCTATGCATGGGCCTTTCATCGCACCGGAATAGCGCCCGTCGGTAATCAGAGCGGTGGTGTGATTGAGGGTTGGGTCCGCCGCAATAATTGCGGACGCAAAATACATCTCGGGCATTCCGTTGGCGCGTGGACCCTCGTAGCGGATAACTACAACTTCGCCCGGAGCAACTTTCTTGGCTCCGCGGCGTCCGATCAACGAATCCAAGGCATCGTCTTCAGTGTCAAACACGCGGGCTGGGCCGGTATGTACGTTCATCTCTGGTGGAACGGAAAAGGCTTTGATAATTGCTCCACCGGGCGAAATATTTCCGCGAAGAATGGCAATGCCTCCGGCTGTGCCGAATGGGTTGGAGCGGGGCCGAATGATCTCATCGCGGGCGATTTTATAGTTCCGGAGATAGCCGATTCTTTCATCGAAAAACCGGCTCTTTTCAATTTCCGCGAGATTTTCCCCCAGGGTCTTGCCGGTCACGGTGAGACAATCGAGATGTAAAACATCTCGTAATTCGAGCATTAACTGCGGGAGGCCACCCGCATACCAAAAGTATTCGACTGGATAGCGGCCGGTCGTCTTCACGTTGGCAAGTACAGGAACAACACGATGGATTCGGTCGAAATCGTCAATCGTGATGTCAACGCCCGCCTCATAGGCGATTGCCGGCAGATGAATCAGGGCATTGGTGGACCCACCCGTGGCGGCGTGAATCACTATCGCATTTTCGAATGCCTCTCGCGTCAGGATGTCGCGCGGCCGGATGTCTTTGCTGATTAGGCCCACGCTCTGTTTACCGGTGGCTCGGGCGTATCGCAGATGCTTGGTTAGAAAGGAAGGGGTCAGAGCTGATCCCGGCAATGCAAGGCCGAGGGCCTCGGCCATGACCTGCCCAGTACTTGCGCTACCCATGAATTGACAGGCTCCACAGGTAGGACACGCCGTTTGCTGACGTGATTCCAATTCTTCTCGAGTCGTCTCGCCACGCTCAACCGACATTCCAATTTCCCAGGTCTGATCCGAAGTAACGTAATCGGGCGCATTGAGTTGGGTACCGCCAGGCAGAAGAATCGAAGGAAGATTGCAGCGAGCGATCGCAAGCAGGTGCGCGGGGACGGATTTGTCGTTCCCTGAAATCAGTGCCATTCCATCGTGAGGATGCCCGAGTGCGTGAATCTCAACCATGGCGGCAATTACATCTCGCGAAACAAGGGAGTAACTCATGCCAGCTGTTGCCTGAATGACGCCATCGCATATGTCGCTGACTGTAAAGACACCAGGTTTACCACCAGCCTCAAAGACTCCGTGGCTAACCTCCGCAATCAGGGGCTCGAAATGAAACGTGCCGGGGTGGCCCATGCCCCAAGCGCTTTCCACTAACACTTGTGGCTTGGAAAGATCTTCTTCGGTCCAGTTCATTCCCAGTCGAAGAGCATCTCCCTGGTGGTTGTGTGTTCGGAGTTCCTGGCTACGAAGTTGCCGCTGATCGCGTGCCATGATCTTTCTCCCAGGCGCCCGCTACGCCATCTTGGTTTTTGTTTTTTCTAGGATGCATATCTTCACCAGTCGTGATGGCTATTGCAAACGGCCCGACTACGTCAGCATCTTTGGCCAGCGGTTCAGTCGTCTAATAGATGCTCCAGTCACTCGAATACATCCTTCGCGGAGTCTTTCTGAGGCGATCTATGCGGTTAGCTAATATGACCCTCGCTCTCGCGGGCGTCTTTGATCAACTGTTAGAAATAACAGTGTCGTGACAATGACAAGCAGCGTAAGAACCTACGATAGGCACATCCGCGGACGGTCTCAGGAAGTAACGTTGATACGACGTATGACCCGGCATAGGAGGACAACGACCATGACCCGACAGAGCGCACAATGCATTGCTGCAGCGACCTTCTGTCTGGCTTTTTCTATTTCGTTGGGAAGAGCACAGAACGAGATGCCGGCAAGTTCCACGCCAAACCAGGACGAAATCCTAAGAATCACAAAGGAAGTCCGGAGGCAAATCGTCATGCTGCCTCAGTACGGGGTCTTCGACTACATCCGTTTTGCGATTAAGGGCTCGGGCGCGGTTGTGCTTGAGGGAAAGGCCTCCCGCCCCACTCTTAAAAGCAGTGCCGAAAACGTAGTTAAGCGGATTGAGGGAGTCACCTCGGTAGACAACCAGATTCAGGTGTTGCCACTGTCGCCCAATGACGACCGAATACGCGCCGCGGTTTATGCCAGCATTTACGGCTATCCTCCGCTGCAAAAATATACGGCCAATCGAGGCGGCCCCAGAGCCAGATCGGTTGCACGAACCGCGGGCGGAATCACCAACGATCCCCCACTTGGATTTCACGCGATTCACATCATCGTGGAAAACGGGAATGTCACGTTGAGGGGCGTCGTCGACAACGACACCGATCTAGCGATTGCTGGGATGCGGGCCAACGTAGTCCCAGGTGTCTTCAGCGTTGATAATGACCTGCAGGTTGCAAGCCAGGCACAGACATAGCCAAGGTATCGCGCCCCCCGCGCAAGTAGGCTATTCGGAGGGCCAGTCGCTCGCACAACCTAAGATAGAATTCGAAGGACTCGCCCGCAACGAACACAGAAACAAAGATCAGAGACGAATGGAATTATCCCGACATTCACCGCTGCCCACATTCGCACTGCGGCCTTATTCGTTTGCCACGATATGCATGTAGGACGAGTATCAAGCGACCCGCTGAAATCATGGCACGTTGATCCGCCAGTTGGCGACGTCTCATATCTAGCAAAACTGTCACTTAACTTGCCCGTCTATGCGAACGAAGATATCCAAGCAAAGCCGAGTGCGGCGGATTCCCGGCCTACAGAGATATAACCCGGCCGTGCTCGCCACGATCTAAAACGACGTACGTTGGAGGGAACGATGAGCACCCTAATCGCAGTTGTCTTCCATGACGAATCTACCGCATTTGAAATGCGGGGAGCACTCGCCAAAATGCAGGACCAATACCTCCTCGAGATGGACGACGCCGTGGTGGTAACGCGGGACCTGAAAGGCAAAATCAAATTGCACCAAGCTGTAAGCCTGACAGCTGCGGTCCTCGTCTAAGTAGAGTTGGTGGCGTGGCAATCGGATGACTTTCCTCAGGGTACGAGCCTGGCGTCCTTCAGGCCTCGATGCAGGTGGTCGGTATCAGATACCCAGCCAAACACGCCACCCTGCATTTTCACCGAGTTGATCGCCGCTTCGTGGTTTCCGACATCTGTAGCGCCGACGCTGTCCTTCAGGAGTAGACACCAATATCCGATGTCATTGGCTTCGCGCATCATGGTGTGAACGCAAACGTCGGTGGTAATTCCGCATAAGATCAGGTGGCTGATGCCGAGCTGCTGCAGGACTAAAAAGAAGTCGCTGCAATAGCCGACCCCCTTTCCAGCTTTGTCAACCAGTATCTCTCCCTCGATCGGCTCGACCTCTTTGACAATGCCCCAACTCTGAGAACCCCGCAACAACAGGCGTCCTACGCCTCCTTTTGGTTTCTCGCCGATACCAACGGCGTCCTTACCGATGATTTTGCTGCGTAGGACCTTGTTATAAGGACAGTCGCTCAGGTCAGGCATGTGACCTTCACGGCAGTGGACGACCGCGATTCCTGCTTTACGAGCATCGGCCAATGCTTTTCTGGCGAAGGTCAGAGGATTAGCCGTGTTCGACAGCGGGTAACCCATCACATCTACATAGCCCTTCTCGCCGCAGAAATCGATCTGAAAGTCGATCGACACGAGGGCGGTTCGTGCGCTGTCAAATTCGAGGTACGATGTTTCGCCAAAATTGGGAACGTCCTCACATTCCACCTTGAACAGCTTTCCTTTTGGTGGACCATAGAGCCATTGTGGAACTTTGTATGTCCGGGTAGTTTTCCATTCCTTGTAGCCTTCGTCCACGTGTGCGAGCATTTCGTCCCGCCTCTTGAACATTAAGTGCTCATATTCGCGTTCTGCGCCATGATCGGAAGGCGTTCCCTTTTCAATTAGGTGTTCCTCGGCTGTAAGCATTTGACACTCCTTCTAGGTTCTGGATGTTGATTCACTCCGCTGCTTGGCGGCGGAAAGCGGGAAGATAAGCTTCTCGAAAACAAGAACGAAGATGATTACCGAGATGACCGGATTGCTGAAAATCGTCTCGACTAGTCGCGGCGTTTGCTGCCAGGTTTCCGGGGGAAGCAAGTGGAGGCCAAGACTCAGGAAGATCGAAAAACCAACTAGCGTCTGCTCACGACCGCCAAATGCCGGCGCGGTGTTTAAAATGTTTGCGCCGATACCAATTACGGTTGATGCAATACCAAGTAGTACCGCACCGGCCACCTCCTTGGGCATGGCGGCCATCAGTGCCCCGAACGGCCCGAAGAAGGCTAGCACCACAAAGATCGCAGCTGCAACAATGACGAATGCGCGCGCCGCAACACGCGTCAACTGAACGATGCCTAGGTTTTCACCGTAAGCAACGGTTGCCGGAGTGCCCAGAACTCCCGCGAATATCGTTTCCACTAGGCCAAACAGCAGAAAGCTGCGCCGCTCTTCACGTTCGTCCACCTTTTCTTTGACTATCTCGGCGTATCCGTGCAGGTTGCCGTAAAAGTTCATTGCCGCCATTAAATTGACGATCAGCATGATCACCACGAGATCCCACGTGGGCATCGCGCGACCATAGGGGAAGAATCTAGGAACAGAGATCAACGGCGCTTGTCTGAGTAAGCTGAGGTCGACTCGACCCAGGGTGAAAAACACTATGTACCCCAACAAAATGATGAAGACGGGAGCTAAAGTCGCCCAAACTCCGCGGCCACGTATAGCCAATACACTTCCGCCGAGCGCCAAGGCCAAGGCTAGAAAAAAGCCCAACCCGAAGCCGGCTTGTGTCATGTCGCCAAGGCCGACCTGGGCGACCGTCAGCCCGATCATTATGATCATTGATCCAAGGACGAGCGGGCTCCATATCTTGCGGATAAACCGAACCGCCCCCAAGGCGACTACGGCAACGATGATGATTCCCGACAATGCTTGAGCTGTGAACGCCTGGAGTGCATACGCTTGGCCTCCCGCGGCATAGGCGGCGACAATTGCCAACGACGGAATCACGTTGGGGCCATGGACCATTGCCATTCGATGGCCCAGCCACGCCTGTAGCAAAGTGCTGACTCCGATGGTGAGAACGACCGCGGAAATGTAAGTCGTCATTCTGGCGCCTTGAAAATCTAGGCCGACGCCTACGATGGAATACCCCCACACCACGGCGTAGATCATGGTGACGAGCCATTGAAAGCTGTAGAGAACCCAATCGTGCGTTGAGCGCGGTTGTTCGTTCCTTCCATATACGAGGCCGGTTTGAGGCGAGGGCGAAGAAGAAGGAGAAACGACGTGAATCTCTTTGCGATGCGGCGAACCCATACGAACAACTCAGAACCGCCCTAGCCATTCTGGGCGGAGATGCAATTGTGAACAACTGGCTTGCCGAACGGAGGCGGTCTCATTGTTCGGACATCGCCACTCCCCCCAATTGTTCGTGTACCTCTAAACAAGATCCACTGTCAGCCCTTACAGTATCCTGGTCGATCGACCACGCTGCGCTTGGGATGCGGCGAGGGGGAGCGCTCGCCGATGTTTGATATGCGGAGGTTTGTTGTCGCGTTCTTAAAGTCGGCATTGAAGACCAGCAGCGTTGAAGTTGGTAGTGAGCTTTCACCTGCCCTCTACAAAGGGCCGCAATGCTCGAATAACCGGTGACCGATCGACATAACGTGAAGCCAACCGCCATGGATCAACGGTGCCTTCTACTTACTCGCCCTGCATCACTACTTTGTGACTTCGGTCTGGTTACTACTTACTCCTATGATCATCGCCTGCTCTCACTTTACCTAGACTCATCTACAGAATCGTTTGTCTTGACAACCTATCTGTGTTAGGCGGACAACAGCTTTAGGATCACAATGTGTCGAGGCCTGGAGGTTAGTGCCTCAGCAAGATCTGCTAGTCAGTAGCTCCTCGAACTTCCGCTAGGGCTAAGTCTCCAGTAAGCAACCCCGCTCGACAATTCGTTAAAGGAGTCTCCCGTGAGGTTCATTTTCAACATACCTCGTACCACGACATGTTATCGGTGGTTTGGTATTTTTATTGCTCTCGCAATCGGCTGCTCACCTCCTTCGTCACTAACCTGGGAGCTAGCAATTTTGGTGCAGTTACGGCGGCGTGGGACCCCAGAGTATTTCAGCTGGGTTTAGAACTAATCTACTAAGTTAGCTCCCTGGGTGATGACAGGGATTCGTCACAAACGCAACCAACTGACAGGAAGGGTAGTCTCACACTGACCACCCTCAGTTTTGCCCACCGCGCGAGGTTTTTTTCTTGACGTCGCCTTTAAACAGATTCATTGAAACCTAAGTCGCCGACTAGTTAGTGTTTAGTTTTCATGCTTTGCAGCGCTCGTTGAAAAGCGTAATTCCGAACGTGAACTAGTCCCCGAAACGGTCGATGGATGTCTGCGATTGCTATTAGTGAAAGACCGATGAGTAGCGAGAGACAAAAGACCTCAACGGCTTGTAGCTTCCCATTCTCCATGCCTAATGTGCAGGCTGAAACGATCGTCAAGGCACCGCCCACGATCAGCACGCACCAAAGCACGTTTGGCAACCGAGTTGTGCTCTGCGATAACCTAGTTAGGCGGTACTGTGCAAGCGAACGCAATTCTGAGATCTCATGGTCCGCCGCTGTTTGCTCAGCCCCTAATGTAGATCGGACAGACATTACCGAGTTCCACATCTCAGAATTTACGGAATCGGTTTGCGTTGGCTCTTCGCCGCTGGCCATTTGCGGCCAGTCTCGATTGACGGCCGTCTCTGCATATTCCCGCGCTAACCGTTGCAGTTGCCCCCGCTGCGGCTCTGGAAGTCCTCCGGCCAGATGATAGATGTTTGCTACTGCATTTGCCTCATGATCCACATTTAGATCAGCTTCGCCATATTTCGTCCAGACAGTGTAGAGCATAAACCCCAGAATGACTGCATAGGTTGTTCCTAAAATGGTTAGTTGCCAGCCGATCAGATCGTTAGAATTCCGGCGCAGCCCCACAGGCCAGAGTTCGTTTAGTCCTACCATAATCAGCAGTGAACCAATTACCACTGCGGTGGCAACAAGAACGTTCTGGCTGACTGTCTCCATTGATTACCAGGCAACAGACAATCTCGAATGCCAAACGCGGTTGACGCATCTCGTCATGGATTGGGTCTTTATCGTCATTTCGGAATTTAATCTAAGGTCCTGACTCTCGTCGCGAGCAAAGATAAAGATGTGATCTTACTGGATGAGGCTGCCTGAAGCAGAGGGCCATGGCCTCCTGTGGGCACGAGCGACATCCCGTGGAGGGGAAGGCCGCTACCTTGAGCAGTGGCCTTCACGGTTTCGAAGCTCACAGGTGGTTTTGAAGCGAAGCCACGCCACTGCCCTAGGGTAGTAGACGCTTTCCACCGCTAGACGTTCGTTAGCCGCGAAGCACTACGGCTCATCTCGAAGCCAGAGGCTGAGACTGGGAGATCACAAAGACCGGGAAATGCGGGGAGACATTCACACCAGAGAAGCGGCGACCCTGAAAACCCAACGCGCGAGTCCCCCCCTGTAAGAATTGACAGGTTTGTTCCACATGTCTGCACCTTATTCTTGAAACCTCACACACAACAAAGTACCTCTGATGCCGCCTCGATGAAGAGCCGAGCCCCCTATCATCGAGGCGGTTCTTTTCTCAGCCCGAACAATCGTGAATGCTCAACAGACAGAGTCGTGGACCACGACCTTTGGCGTATCTTGACGCTTGGCCCAAGTATGTCTAGGCCTTTACCTTTTGAGGTGCAAGTAAAACCCCAAGACCACAAGGTGCAGTGCTCTTCCTAGTCTCCCCCAGTCCCTAAAGTTGCTGGAGCACCGCACCTTGTTGTTCAGCGTTCTAGCGCAGCGATTCAGCCAAGACTAGCAACTAGCAGATGCGCGGAGGTGCTCAAGAGAGTACTGGCCGTTATCTCCAGACAGCACACCTGGGTCCTGGTTCTCCTTCCTCTCATCGGACTGGCCCCGTTGGTTCTTACCTGTAAGACTTGCCAGGTGGAGTAAAAGCAGAGGCGTCTTAGTGTGTCGCTGATGGCGCAGGCCTCACGGGGGACTCCGGAGGTCTAACCAGCCGCTCTTGGGTCTTCCCTCCTTACCCGTTGGTTTCCAGGGGCAGCGAAAGAGGAGCCGCCTATTCACCGTGCTCGTCTATGAGTACGAGATCGAATACGAATTCGCTCGATGACAAAGCTGCCTGGCATGCCCTGTCTCAAGTTGAGGTCGTCAAGCGACTTGCTACTAACTCTGAAAACGGTCTTGATCTGTCGGATGCCTCCGCCCGGCTCCAGCAATACGGCCCAAACCGCTTGCCGGAGGGCAGGAAGCAGGGACCGTTCACGAGGTTTTTCGCCCAGTTCAACAACATCCTGGTCTATGTGCTGCTCGCCGCCTGGTTCACCAAGCTGATGCTGAGCCTGTGGATTGATGCGGGAATCATCTTCGCGGTGGTTGTTCTCAATGCATTGCTGGGCTTCATTCAGGAGGGCAAGGCCGAGAAAGCCTTGGATTCAATCCGCAATATGTTGTCACCCGAGGCACGGACGATACGTGCCGGTGAGACCCGCATCATTAGCGCAGAGAAGGTCGTGCCGGGAGACATCGTGCTCGTCGAGTCGGGCGACAAGATTCCAGCCGACCTGCGGCTGGTCATCGCGAAGAATCTGCGGACCGAAGAGGCCGCCCTCACCGGAGAATCGGTACCGACGGAAAAGACAGTCGATGCGGTGTCCGTGAATGCGACGGTTGGAGATCGCGGGAGTATGGCATTTTCCGGCACGATGGTCGTTTCCGGCCGCGCGACCGGGGTGGTTGTTGCGACTGGTAAACACACCGAACTTGGCCGCATCAACCAGTTGCTCGCTGGCGTCAGCACCCTGGAAACACCCCTGTTGCGCCAGATCAAGAAATTTGGCTACACGATCACAGCGGTCATCGGAGTCGTCAGCATCCTCATCTTCGCCTATGGTCGATGGGTTAAGGGTATGGACTTTGTGACCCTCTTCCAGGCGGTCGTCAGCATCGCGGTAGCAACCATCCCGGAAGGGCTACCCGCACTGATCACAATCACAATGGCGGTCGGCGTACAACGCATGGCCCGGCGCAACGCCATCATCCGACGGTTGCCCGCGGTTGAAACTCTTGGCTCCGTATCGCGAATATGTTCGGACAAGACCGGCACCCTGACACTTATGGAAATGATGGTGGTGTCAGCCATTACCGCCGAGTCGGCGTATCAGGTCACGGGTGATGGGTATGCGCCGAAGGGCGAGATCGAGAAGGGCGGAATTCCTGCGGAAAAGGAATCAGTACTCTCGCTCATGGGGCGCGTCTCCTTGCTGTGCAACGACGCGCAGCTGGTTCAAACGGAAGGTTCCTGGAAGGTGGAAGGCGATCCGACAAAAGGGGCGCTCTTGCCCTTCGCGTTCAAGGTTGGTCTAAACCCGCAGGCTGAACAAATTGCGTTTCCACGACTCGACGCCATACCCTTCGAATCTGAACACAAGTTCATGGCCACGCTTCATAAGTCTTCGGGCGGCGAAGTACTGCTCGTCAAAGGCGCCCCAGAGGTAATCCTAAACCACTGCGATCGCCAGCAGACTGTCAACGGCCACCCGGCGCCGCTTGACCGCGAGCACTTTACTGAGGAAGCAGACAGGCTGGCCGCCCAAGGAGAACGGGTGCTGGCACTCGCTTGGCTTGAGAACCCGAACGCGAAAGCTGGTCGTCTCGATCCGAACGACCTGCCAGAAACTCTTATTATGCTCGTTCTGATCGGCCTCCTCGATCCCCCGCGTAAGGAGGCCATCGAGGCGGTAAGGGAATGTCACGGCGGCAACATCCGCGTCACCATGATTACCGGTGACCACAAGATCACAGCTGCGGCCATCGCCAGGATGCTCGGTATAGGCGACGGAAAGACGGCGATTACTGGCGGGGAAATCGAAGAGATGGACACTGCTGCGTTGCAGGAATGCGTTTGCGACGTTGACGTTTTTGCCCGGGCAAGCCCCGAGCATAAGCTTCGCCTGGTGCAGGCCATTCAGGCGAACAGCCAGATTGTGGCGATGACGGGTGACGGTGTGAACGATGCCCCTGCCCT
>Ga0157372_10000286_pt1 | contig 56140 bp, 47 predicted proteins | sample C55metaG_FD_115307 | JGI IMG/M metagenome (GOLD analysis project Ga0157372, IMG submission 115307) | Corn rhizosphere microbial communities from Kellogg Biological Station, Michigan, USA - C5-5 metaG | ecosystem: Host-associated > Plants > Roots > Rhizosphere > Soil | place: USA: Michigan... | reverse complement strand
GGGACCCCACAGGACGAGAACCTTGCATGTGGGGTGCTGAAATAAATTCAGCATGACCTAGCATTTTATTTAGTTAGATCGCTGTCATTTCACCTTCAGAGGCCCCGGATTTTATAACTCAGCCTGACACCCCATTTTAACCTCTCTAACCCTTTTTACTTTCTTTAACCTCTTTAACTCCTTTTAACCTTTTTAACTTCTTTAACCTTTTTAACTTTCTTTAACTATTTTAACCGATGAAATGGCAATTTACTCCATCATATCAACCCTTGTTTTCCTGACTACGGTGTTTGCCTATGTCAATCATCGGTTTATTAAATGGCCGCCTACTATTGGTATTATGGCGTTGTCACTCATGGGGTCCGTTCTAATTGTTGCTTTCGGTAAGATGGTTCCCACGGTTTCAGCCTTTGCTGGTCATCTGGTGGCTTCCATAAACTTCGGGGATGTATTGCTCCGCATTATGCTCAGTTTTTTACTTTTTGCTGGGGCCATTCATATTGATGCCAACAGCCTCAGGCAGGAGCGTTGGCCGGTAATCATCCTCGCTACTATTGGAACGCTTATATCCACGGCCATAGTGGCGGTTTTATCGTTCGGGCTGTTTAGATTATTTGGCTTGGACGTTCCCTTTATTTACTGCCTGCTTTTTGGCGCTTTAGTATCACCTACAGATCCTATTTCCGTGCTGGGTATTTTGAAGCGGGTCGGTATACCGAAATCGCTCGAACTAAAAATAGCGGGCGAATCATTGTTTAACGACGGCGTTGGGGTAGTCATATTTTTAACCATACTGGAAGTGGCCCAAAAGGGAATGGCCAGTTTTTCATTAGGAAATACGGCGTTGCTTTTTCTACGCGAAGCCGGCGGAGGCATTCTTTTTGGCTTCGTGATAGGCTATCTAGCAAATTGGTTTATGCGGTCCATTGATAATTATAACGTAGAAGCACTGATCACGCTTGTGGTGGTGATCTGCGGATATTCACTGGCTGATGGTTTGCACGTGTCCGGGCCGCTGGCAATTATTATTGCCGGTATTGTAATGGGCAGTCATCGTAAAGAGACCTTGTCTGCAACTTCTCTCAACTATCTCGATCAGTTTTGGGAACTGATGGATGAGCTATTTAATGCCATATTGTTTCTGATGCTCGGGCTGGGGATGCTGGCGATAAGGATAGACGGTAAACTGCTGCTTATCTCGCTCATCATGGTGTTTTTGGTTTTATTGGCCCGATGGCTGTCGGTACTGTTACCCGTTAAAGTGCTGGAGCTATTTAAAATGAAGTTTGAGCGGCACGCCGTTACCATTCTAACTTGGGGCGGGTTGCGCGGTGGCCTTTCAGTAGCTATGGCCCTTTCTCTTTCACCCGCTATGCACCGTAGCGAATTTGTAACTATAACTTATGTTATTGTAGTATTTTCGGTTATTGTGCAGGGACTTACCATTGGCAAACTTACCCGGAAGCTGAAGGTGTAAAACGGTTGTGGCAGTTAAACAAAAAGGTACTTCAAACGCTTTGTATTAAATATTGATAACGAACGTATGAATGCTTACCAGGAAAAATGGATATCCATGTTAAAGAATGCTAACCTGCCCGGCTGGGAGATTACGCCCGAGGGGGAGGATATTTTGGTGGTGATGCCCCACATTGATGACCTCAAAATAATTCGCGACAATTTACCAACCACGCTTGCTGCTTTATCACTTGATATTACCGAACCTAAAGAGCGGGTAAAATTTACTTTCAGAAATAATCATGAGAATTTTGATTATATACTGAATCCTACAGAAGAGGATAGAAGCACTGATAAAGAGTAATAAAGGAATACTTAATGCTGATCCAGACCTTTGGAAAAGGTTGAAAGCATGGCTACGCTGGCTCCCATTACCGCGATAAGCGTAAACGACGCTCGGAGACTAAGGGCGCCGGCTATAAAACCGATAACCGGAGGTCCGATAAGGAAACCGACAAAGCTGATGGTAGATACAGCCGCAATAGCAACGCCTGGCGACATAGTTTTTGATTTTCCCGCTGCACTGTAAACCAAAGGCACTACAGATGATACGCCAAAACCTACCAGTAAAAAGCCTGCGATGGCTGACGGAAGGTAAGGGAATATAACAGCGATGAGCAATCCGGTGGCGGTTAAACAGCCGCTTACCTGTAAGGTTCTGCGAAGGCCAAAGCGGTGGGAAAACCAGTCGGCTATGAAGCGGCCAGTAGCCATCGTCCACATAAAAGCCGTATAGCCCACGCCGATCCAGGCCTGCTCGGCCAGCACAATCTTTTTAAAGTAGATTACGCTCCAGTCAAACATGGCGCCCTCGCAGATCATGGAGCAGAAAGCAATAAGTCCAAGTTTTATTAATGAACGATCCGGAAGTACAAAGAGCGGTCCTGCTTGCTTAGGGCTTTTGTCGTTATCTAAAAAGCTGGCGCAAACCGCTATACTGATGATAATGATAATGGCAATTACGATAAAATGCGGAAACGGCGCAATACCTTTTCCGATCATAAAGGTACCGATCGCTGCACCGGCAAAACCCGCCAAACTCCATAACCCGTGAAAAGAGGCCATAATAGGTTTATCGTACAGCGTTTCGGCAGTAACAGCCTGAGTGTTGACAGAGATATTTACAGCGTTGCTGGCAAATCCGAATAACACGAGGCAGCCCGTTAAGAGCGCGATGCTATTTACACTACCCAGGCAAATAAGGACTATAGCATAGGTGAAGAGCGCAGCCAGTAATAAGCGCTTGCTACCGATGCGCGCGACCGCCCAGCCCGAGAATGGGAGGGAAAGCATTAAGCCAACCGGAACCGAAAAAAGAACAGCGCCTAATCCGGCATCAGATAAACTAAGCTTTTGTTGAATGGTGGCTATCCGCGAGGCCCAGCTGGCAAAACAAAGACCTGCCATAAAAAACATGGCCCCCACCGCAGCACGGAGTACACCTCTGGATACCTGCTTTTGCATAACTGTCGCATCTGTTTCGGCCATTTTTCCTATTTAAGTTGAATTCCCGGCGCAAAGGTAGTTTAAAACCAACAGGGTTAAAATAAGGAAACGTTATTAAAGTGTCAAGAATACACAATGGAGGTGGTTATTAAGTTACTGGGTAAGTTAGTTAGCGAGTTAATAAGTTATTAGTTATTGTCAGGTTGGGTTTATCGAAGCCGAAGCCGGGTGGGTAGGCCTTTACCGGCCCTTCGGCTCGGGATGACCTCTATTCTATGCACACAACTCTAGGTACTACTAAAAGTTTGTGCTACTATTAACGTTAGCCCGCTCAGTTGCCGCGGGGGCTGTTACTTTGAGGGGGCAAAGTAACCAAACCCCTTGACAGCAGCAGGCCTCTTGCCGCACTCAGGCCCACCCTGCAAATCCGGCAGAAGCACGGGCTACCAATCTTTTGCTCCACTATGTTCCCACTTTCCTCTGCTTCAGCAAAATCTTGAAGGCCCCTGCCAACGCACCAGGCCCATCTTCTGCCAGATTTCACCCGAGGCGGATATGCTGTCAGAGAAGAATCGGATAGCATTAAAACTTGTGTGCATAGATTAGCTACTTCTGTATGTTACCCGGCCACCTGAAACCTCTGCGCCCTCTAACTGTTATTAACGCAATAACTCAGTAACCAAATAACTCAACAACTAACAACAAACCTTTGACTTATTGCCGGGTTTTATAACTTCGTAAACTCATAAAGCTTTTATATGACAGCTTCAAACGCTAAAGCATCTCCGCTTAATAAACAAACTATTGTACTTACCGGTGCAACCAGTGGCATCGGCAGGGCTACGGCGTTGGAATTTGCCCGTTATGGCGCTAAACTGGTTCTGGTGGCGCGGCAAAAGGAAGTGCTGGATGAAATGGTTGATCTTTGCGACCGCATAGGTGCCAAGGCAGTGGCTGTTGTGGCTGATGTAACGGATGCTGCGGCCATGCAACAGGTAGCACGTGATGCGGTGACTTTTGGAGGTTCGCTGGATGTATGGGTTAACGTTGCCGGCATTGGCGCGCTTGGCGAATTTACTACCATACCAATTGAAGTTCATGACAAGATCATTAAAACCAACCTCATCGGTTATATTAACGGTGCCTATGCGGCAATGCCTTACTTTAAGCAGCAGAAGAAGGGTACGCTCATCAATATGAATTCGGTAGGCGGATGGATGCCGATGCCTTATTCCGTTTCTTACACAGCCAGCAAGTTTGGGGTACGCGGCTATTCTGAAGCATTAAGAGCAGAATTATCCAGCTGGCGCGATATACACGTGTGTGATGTGTTCCCTGGTTTTGTCGACACCCCGGGACCAAGCCATGCAGCAAATTACACCGGAAAAGTATTAAAACCGATGCCTCCCGTGGTACCGACCTATAAGGTGGCTAACACCATCGTCTCCCTAGCGCTTTCACCGCGTGATTCGGTTACCCTGGGTAGTGCCGCTTATCTGGCCCGTTTTAGTCAGTGGTTATCGCCAAAATTAACAAGGTTCACCCTTACTAAATTTATGGAAGCCTACTTCAGAAATGCAAAACCGGCCCCGGTCACTAACGGAAGCATCTTTGAACCGACCGGCGCTGATAACCAAATCTCAGGCGGCTATACCAATAAGAAGATGAGCCCTAAGAAAGCCAGCAAATTAGCAGGAGCCGTAGCCCTTACTGCTATCGCCTGGGCGATAACTAAGAAGCTAATGAAATGAAATCAATGAGAGAATGAGTGAATTTTGAATGAATGAATGGATCTCGAAATAATGAATGAGTTATTGAATGGAGGGTTTTTAAAATTATTAACTCGTTCAAAATTCATTCACTAAAAACTGAGATACTCACTCATTCTCTCATTCAAAACTCATTCATTAGCTTTAACAATTGCCGTCTATATCGCAGCTGTCGCCTTCATTGATAATTTCAGGGCCTTGTTTCCATTCACCGTGGGCTTTTTCAAGTGCCGACAGGAAAACGAGAGAAGATTGCGCGCCGGATACGGCATATTTGTTATCCAACACAAAGAAAGGTACACCCCTTACACCGATTTGCTGGGCCTCATAAATATCCTGGTGAACATCCTGGGCGTAAGTATCGGTATTTAATGTATTTCGTATTTCTTCGGCATCAAGTCCTATTGATGCGCCGAGTTCGGCAAGGGTATCGTGGTCGGCTATGTTTTTGCCTTCGGTAAAGTAGGCTTTAAATAGTGCTTCTTCAGCTTCAGGGCCTTTTCCATGCTTCTTGGCAAAATGAGCAAAGCGGTGTGCATCGAAGCTGTTGGCTACCACTGCGCGGTCCATGTCATATTGCAAACCAACTTCGGCAGCCATGGCGGTTACCTGGTTGTTCATGTCGTGGGCGTAGGACGGGTCCCAGCCTTTGATTTCTGCCAGATAATCATGTATACTGATGCTTGGATCAGTTTTGAGGTCGGGGTTAAGCTGAAAACTTTTCCATTCAATTTCAACCTGATCGCGTCCGTCAAAATCAGCAAGGGCGGCTTCAAATCTGCGCTTGCCGATATAGCAGAACGGACACATTACATCAGACCATATTTCTACTTTCATATTGTTTGTATTTTAGATAATCTCCGCGTCTGCTCTGCTAACCACAAAAGACGCCGAGCAGGCACGAAGATCACAAAGTTTTTTTAAGCTTGAACTTCGGCTAACGTTGGATAATCTATATATCCTTTTTCTCCGGGTACATAAAATGTATTAGGATCAGGGGCGTTCAATGGCGCACCTTTTTCAAAACGTTCAACCAAATCCGGATTCGCCAGGAATGGCACACCATAAGCAACCAGGTCGGCATCGCCATGCTCAATTACCTCGTTGCCGCTTTCACGGGTAAAGCCTTTGTTGATGATTAGCGTACCGTTGTACAGCGGCCTAAAATGCTTAGCCACCTTGGTTACGGCATAAGGAATATCATCTACCGGGGTAAACGGCTCGGTGAGGTGTACATAGGCCAACCCGTAATCATTTAGTCTTTTTACAATGTATTCAAAGGTTGGGATGGTTTCTTCGTCAAGCATCATACCCTGTGCGTTATGCAGCGATGGGTTAAGCCTTACCCCAACACGACTGTAATCAATAGCACCTTTCAGCGCATCCAACACCTCGAACAAGAAGCGCGCGCGGTTTTCAATAGAGCCACCGTATTCGTCTGTACGGTTATTGGAGTGTTTGTTAAAAAATTGGTGGAAAAGATAGCCATTGGCCGCATGCAGTTCTACACCATCAAAACCTGCTTTATCAGCATTAATAGCCGCGTTTCTAAAATCTTCGATGGTGCGCTTAATATCTTCGGTGGTCATGGCTTTAGGCACAACGGTGTCTTTGAAGCCAGTGGGTGTATAAGCCTTAGCAAACGGATTGAGGGCGGAAGGTGCAAGCGGCAATTCGCCATCCAGTAGATCCGGGTGAGATAACCGGCCAACGTGCCATATCTGTGCAAATATTTTTCCGCCTTTAGCGTGTACGGTGTCAGTTACTAATTTCCAGCCTGTTACCTGGGCATCGGTATAAATTCCAGGCACGTTAATGTAGCCAATGGCGTCCCTGCTTACGTAGGTTCCTTCGGTAATAATCAAGCCTGCGGTGGCACGCTGCTCGTAGTATTGTGCGGTAAGTTCATCTGCGGCATTTTCTGGATTAACGGCGCGACTGCGGGTCATGGGAGCCATTACCATACGGTTCTTTAGTTGCAGGTGGCCCATTTTATAAGGCTGTAACAAAGGCTGATCTTTCATAGCATTCATTTTAGTGTTTAAAGTTTGATATTGATGTTCAAACACCAAATTAATGCCATTAATCTATTACTTTGGTAGACTAACAGCAGATGTTACCCCTTAATGACAGTATGGTAGGGCGCTGACAATCTTATGATTGAAGAGCCTTGACGGAACGCTATTCGTCAGTATCCTTCTCTACCAGGGTCATGCCACATTTAGGGCAAACGCCGGGCTTGTCAGCGCAAACGTCCTTATCCATGGTACAGATATACTTGCAGGTCTTTTTTGCCTTATTTTGTACCGGTTGATCTTTAATACTATGAGTGGTGCAACCTGCTAAAGCTGCTGTTATTAATAGAGGTAAGAGTAATTTTTTCATACTATTTGTTTTGCATAAACGCCGAAAACCCAAACAATGATACTACCAACACACCCAGCGCCGCCAGCATGCTCACGATGTCCCGGATATCTTTTCCAGCCCAGGTCATGCCAAAGTATTTGTGCAGAAAGATGAACGATAATCCCTCTGTACGGTCTATCCCTGCAACCTTTAAAGACATTTTGGCAGAGGAGGTTTCTACATACCAATTTTCCTTGCCCGGATAGCTGACCCTTTCAACCGGGAGGCGTTTATTGATAAAGCCATACTCCTCATCAAATTGTTTGATCAGCGTAACACTATCGGTTTTTGCATTGGGCGAGTTGCGGTAATAATTGGCCAGGGAAACGGCAAACAGTTGATCGCCATTATTTAATTCCTTATTGGTTTGCGTATCAAAGTAAAGCAACTTCTTTTTGTTGGTAAGTACCTGGTAGTAAGTATGTCCGTTGAATTTTGCCAACATAATGCGCTTAATGGTGCTATCCGGTAAAGGTACTTGTAAATTAGATGCTACAAGTTCATTCCGATTAATCAATTGGCTAAACTGTTTTTGCTCGGGCTGCAGATTGTGCAACTTTACGAGGAGGTGAAAACCGCCACTCACCACAAACGTGAACATCACAAAAGAGACGATGATCCCCAACTGGCGGTGAAAACGGTGTACAAAACGCTGGTCTTCTTCTCCGCGGGCTTTGCGCTTTTGAGCGATTTCTTTAAACCTGTTCCAAAAGAGACCATAGACGGTGAGTCCGCTAACTAATGCGAGAAACATGGCTGTAACTACTAACAATAAGACCACCAGCCTGAATTTTTCGCCGCCGATCATATTCAGAAACTCCCAGGTATGGCACTGCTCAAAAAATACCAGCAGGGCCTTGCGGGTATGATTATTAAATGTACCCATCCGGCTTTGCGCCGTTTCTATGTATACATCCATACCGTCGGGCCGGTTAAAGGATACTTTCCACACTGGTAGTAATCTGTTTATGGGCTGGTAATACTGATCAAAGTTCTTTTGAAAATCCATGGCACTGATGCCAGATTTTTGATCCTGTGTAAAGTACCGGGCCAGGTAAAGGGCATAGCGGCGGTCGCCGTCGGGTATGAAATCTCCGGTAGTGGCAGAAAAATAATGGTAAACACTATCCTTATCCAACACCTGGTACCAGGTTTGTTTCCCCATACTCACCAGGCCGAAATTCCGCAACTGAAGGATGTTATTTCGATCCAAAACCTCCTGAATGGTTAATACCGGATGCATCTGCTGCTGACTGGCCGGTTTAAATGTTTCTTTGGGTATAGACGGCCTAAGCCAGTTAGACATCAACGGATGGGAAAGCCCGCTGAGCGTCCAGCTGATCACCGGCACCAGTGCCACCAAGCCGATCACGCGGTGCCATTTGTAGAACCTGCTTTTGAACGATCGGCTTGTACTAACGTGTTTATCTTTGGTTAGAGTTGTACTTTCCATTTAAATCAGTGTTTTGAAAACGTGTAACTGATGCCCAGTGTATAGGTGCGGGGCGCAGCTGCATAATAAGTATCTGCATAGGTACTGCTGGTTACGTTGGTGGCATAAAGCCTGTTAGTCAAATTAAGTACATTGAGCCAGATGCCTATTCCCTTTAAGCTTGTTTGCTTCAGGTCATAACCCAAGCGCCAGTTAAACACATCGTAGCCTTCGTATTTGCGGGTGTTTGCGTTGTCCTTAAAATACGGGCCTATATGCTCCCATTCAAAGGCGGTACGAAAGCCGGGTAAAAATAAAGGTTTATAGGTAACCTCCGAGTTGGCTATCCAGGCGGGAGCGTTAATCATTCGGTTGCCATCATAATAAACAGTGATGCTTTTACCGGCAACAGTCAGCACGCTGCTGTAATGAACATAGGTGTGCAGCGCGTTAGTTCCGCTGAATCTGAACGAAATGCTTTGTATGGGCATCCAGGTAAGCGAGTATTCTATACCGCGGTGGCGGGTTGCACCAGCATTTTCGTTTTGTGTGGTATTATCCGGCTGTAAAACGCTGATGATTTCGTTACGGCCCTCCAGATCATACAGGCTGAGCTCGAAGTAAAGCTTTTTATCGAGCGCGGACAGCCATCCTCCCACCTCGTAGTTGTAGAAAGTAGCTTGCGAAACCGGATGCAGCTGCCGTGAACTATAAAGATCGCTGGTTTCTGGCGGTTGGAAACCTACACTGAAGTTACCGTAAAAGCCCGTGTTTTGCGCCAGCTCATAAGTAAACCCGGCCTTGGGCGCCATAATGTTGAAATCGTTTTGCTGACGCTGTTTGTATTTGGTACGATTTGGGGGCAGACTATTGTTGAAATCGTATGAAACCCGGTCGTATCGCAGGCCGGTAACAATACGTAATGCTTTGAAGGGATTCAGTTCATACTGGGCATAAGCGGCGGTGTTGAATAAGTGGATGCTGTAATTATCTATCAGCGAATCTGTATTGGTATTGCCTGTATAATAGTTGTTGGTTACGTCTTTCTGTATCTTCAGATATTTGGCATTGTATGAACTCGGACTATTATCCAGATAAGCCCCAACTATCAGTTTAGAATTGAGGAAGTCAAAATCAGCACGGTGTTGCGCCAATAAACCATAGCTACGCAGCTTCTGATCGTTAATTTGTCCGTCGGACCTTAAGTACTGGCCCTGGCTGTTACGTACATCCGCAATATAATAACTGGGCAGCTGTCCGGTAGAATTACCGCGGAAGAAAGCCGTAAGAAAAGTGTAGTTCTTGTCGTTCCAGAAGTGTTCCAACTTTGCGCTTGCTCTTACCGCCTGCACCTCGCGGTAAGCAAAACGCTGATTGCTTCCATAACTGCGGCTATAAAAATGTGCGCTGTCCAGGCTGCCAGGTGTTTGTGTATACAGGTAGTTATATTCACCCTGGGTGGTTAAATGGGTGTTTTTATCGAACTCGTAAGTCGTTTTTAGGGTGACGGACCGCTTGTGGAAATCGGAGTAATCCTGCCAGCCATTGGTTTGGTCGGCCACGTAGCCTCCGGCAAATAAACCGAATTTCCCTGCAGTAAAGCCGCCGTTGGCATCTGCCCGCCGGAAGTGGTAATTATCGCCCTGTAGCGATACATAGCCTGAGTAGCCCTCAGGCGGTCCCTGAGTAATAAAGTTGATCGCGCCGCCAACAGCGTTGCTACCATAAAGTGAAGAGGCGGGACCTTTGATCACCTCAATATCCTTCACCCCGGCCATGTTGATCTCATACAAAGCATTATGCTGAAAAATGCCGGTGGGGCGTATCGGCAGGCCGTCTTCCATATAAAGATAAAGCGCCTTAGTGGTAATAGGTTGCCGGATCTCCATCATATGCTGCTCATTACCCAGATTCACCATGTTTACGCCGGTTACTTTATTGAGTAACTGGTCAATAAACACGGCTTTGGCATCCTGAATCTGTGTAGCGTTGAGCTTGCTGATGGCGATAGGCGCATCCTGCCGCGCCTGCCCCTCACGACTGGCCGATACCACTACAGGCTGTAGATCTACCGCTGAGGGCGTTAATTCAATGTTCAATGTATTGCCCTGGGGTTGAGCTGCAATTTTGGTGGTATAACCCATCATGGAAAATTTAATCCGTTGATGATCCGTAACCGTACAGTTAAACCGGCCATGTACAGTCGTTTGGCCAAAGGTTTTAACAACAGTTGTTGAGGTTGCGGCGCTGTCCATGCTGCTCACGATAACACCCGGCAAAGCTTCGTGGGTAACGGCATCGGTTACCGTCCCGCTGATGATGCGCTGAGCCGAGGTAGCATTGGCAATAAAGTAAAATAGTATAAGAACAAAGTATCGTTTCATTATAAGATAAAGGCATGGCCTTTTGCTGAATCAAAAAAATAGGGTCGGGAAAAGTATGGGATGGCAAATAATGATCGGAAAGAGTAGTGCCTCAGGCAGGCCCACAACTCAAAATGTCTTTGTGATCTCTGTGCCTCCTTAGTGTTCTCTGCGGTAAAATTTAAACCACAAAGCACATAGAAGACTCAAAGAACACTAAGTAGTAGAGCGGAGCTTTCCCGACAGAATTTGCCAATAAAATTGTTTCAGCTGTTTTGAGGAGGTCGCAATAAAACGTTTCCAGAAGGGGTAGGGACAGTATCGCGGTACTGGTCCGGAATAATTTGTAACAGAATAGCATGGAAGCCCGGCTGCGCATCAATTTGCGTAAAAGCTTCCTGGAAAAGATTTCGCTGGGTTTCCCGCTGGTCGGCGTTCTGTTTTTCTTCGGCCTGCTTTAGCTTTTTCATCAGATAGCATCGGCCGTTACAGTGCAGCCAGGGCTTATTGCGGTTTTCGCAGAGCTTGGTGGCAATGTAATTTCTGTTGAGTTCAAAGCCGGCCATTACAAAAAAGCGAATGCAGTTAACTGCAAACAATGATGTAATGAGTAATATGGCTGCAAACTTTTTCAGCATTTCCGGTTGCAAAGGTAAAGTTTAATGCGGTAATTTTTAAAGGGATAGCCATCAACTTTCGCTTTTGTTTATGCCGATGGATTAAATAAAAAGATTTTGGATTTGTAATTATATTAATCGTGATATTGCGATGTATTATGGGTGTTACTAAAACAGAGATATTTACTGAAGAACAAAACCGGTTGGCGGTGCAATTGAAAGCCATTGCCCATCCGGCTCGTATTGCCATTCTTCAGCATATCATCAACGCCAATGCCTGTATTTGTGGCGACTTGGTTGAAGAGCTTGGGCTGGCGCAGGCCACCATCTCCCAGCATTTAAAAGAACTCAAGAATGCGGGTTTGATACAGGGGGCCATTGAAGGAGTAAGCGTGTGCTATTGCATTGAGCCGAAAGCGTGGAAAATACTTCAGCATGAGCTTAATGGCTTGTTTGCTTCTTACAAAGAACCTAAAAGCTGTTGTTAAAAAAAATTGGACATATTAATCGTAATATTGCAATAAGGCTATGAAAACAAATGATGAACTTAAGGAAGCTGTAAAGCAGAAGTACAGCGAAATTGCGTTGCAGGATAAGGACGTTAATCAGTCATCCTGCTGCGGGTCCGGTTGTTGTTCAACTGAGGTTTATAATATCATGAGCGATGATTATGCTGCGCTGGAAGGTTATCATGCTGATGCCGATTTAGGTTTGGGCTGCGGTTTGCCAACTGAATTTGCACAGATCAAAAAGGGCGATGTGGTGATTGACCTTGGTTCGGGCGCGGGTAACGATTGCTTTGTGGCCAGGGCGGAAACAGGTGAAAGTGGCAAAGTGATAGGTATTGATTTTACTGAAGCGATGATTGCGAAGGCTCGTGAAAATGCCGATAAATTAGGCTTTAACAATGTTGAGTTCAGGCTGGGCGATATTGAAAAGATGCCGGTTGCAGCTAACGTAGCTGATGTAATTGTAAGTAACTGCGTATTAAATCTTGTTCCGAACAAGGCCACGGTTTTTGAAGAAATATTCCGGGTGCTTAAACCGGGCGGCCACTTCAGTATTGCAGATATAGTACTTACAGGCGAATTACCTCCCGCAATCAAAAGTGCTGCCGAAATGTACGCTGGTTGTGTATCTGGTGCAATTCTGAAGGATGAATACTTAGGATTGATCAAAGAAACCGGATTTGGCAATATAAAAATGCAGAAAGAAAAGGCTATTCATATCCCCGATGATATTCTTAGCACTTATCTCTCACTCCAGGAAATCGCGGATTTCAGAAGCAATAGTGCCGGAATTTTCAGTATCACTGTATATGCTGAAAAACCGCAGGCAGCAGCATGTTGCGGGCCTGATTGCTGTAGCTAATACATTGACCATTCAGCATAAATTAAAGATCCCTTAGATAAAATGAAGAATATATTAGTGTTATGCACCGGCAACAGTTGCCGGAGTCAGATTGCTCATGGTTACCTGGAACATTTTGCCGGTGATCAGGCAAAAGTTTACAGTGCCGGTATTGAAACGCATGGCGTAAACCCTAAAGCTATACAGGTAATGGCCGAGGATGGGATAGATATTGCGCGTCATACCTCAAATAATGTGAACGAATATTTGTCTGTTCCTTTTGATTATGTAATTACTGTTTGTGACAATGCCAGCGAAAACTGTCCTTATTTCCCCGGTAATGTGCAACGGTTTCATTATAACTTTCCTGATCCCGCTAAAGCAACTGGCTCACCGGAGGAAGTGATGAATCAGTTCCGTACCGTGCGGGATATGATCAAAAATTATGCGGCGGAGTTTGTTAAGTCCAACCTGGGAGATCATGAGCGTAAATAACTGTGCACCCGCTGCGGAAAGAAAGCGGCTGGGTTTTGTTGACCGTTACCTCACCTTATGGATATTCCTGGCCATGGCGGTAGGTATTGGCGCCGGATATTTCTTTCCATCTTCTGCCGTGCTGATCAATTCCTGGTCGAGCGGTACTACCAATATACCGCTGGCTATAGGTTTAATATTGATGATGTATCCGCCATTGGCCAAGGTTAAATATGAGGCTATGGGCGAAGTTTTCAGGAATACAAAAGTGCTGAGTGCCTCGCTGTTGCTCAATTGGATAATAGGGCCGTTGCTGATGTTCGGTCTTGCCGTTATCTTTCTGCACGATAAGCCGGAATATATGACCGGCCTCATCCTCATCGGACTGGCACGGTGCATAGCCATGGTAATTGTATGGAACGAATTGGCAGGTGGTAGCCGGGAGTACGCGGCTGGACTGGTGGCACTTAACAGCATATTCCAGATCTTGTTGTATAGCTTTTATGCCTATGTTTTTCTGGAGGTATTGCCGCCGTTATTTGGGTTGAAGGCCACCATGGTAAAAGTGACCATCGGGCAAATTGCTTCATCTGTGGCGCTCTACCTGGGCGTTCCTTTTGCTGCCGGAGTGATCAGCCGCTTCACATTGATCAGGCTAAAGGGGAACGACTGGTATACTCAGAAGTTTGTTCCGGTAATTTCGCCGATAACGCTTATTGCATTGCTGTTTACCATCATCGTGATGTTCAGCCTCAAAGGCAACTTGATCGTGCGGATTCCTTTTGATGTATTGCGAATTGCTATGCCGTTGGTTATTTATTTTGCCATCATGTTTATGCTGAGCTTTTTCATTGGCAAGAGTTTAGGAGCCGATTATTCAAAAAATGCCTCTATTGCATTTACGGCTGCGGGTAACAATTTTGAGCTGGCGATAGCTGTGGCCATCGGTGTTTTCGGCATTAACTCAGGCGAGGCCTTTGCAGGAGTGATCGGCCCGCTGGTAGAAGTACCCGCATTGATTGCGTTAGTGAATGTTGCCTTTAGATTGCGCAAGAGCTATTACGCCTAAGCGGAAGGAAGATAAGCGATACCTAACCGGTATCAGCTTATCTTTTGGTAAAAGTATGGCTTCAAATTTCCGCTTAATTAGCCGGCTTAAGCGTTGTATGCACTGTAGTGCCGTTCAGGTCAACATCCAGGCTAATGGAGTCGCCATAAAAAACGCCTGAATGGGGGATGCTCATATTATGTACGGTAACGTTGAATGAAAACTTCTTACCGTCTATTTTACCGTTATCTATATTAACGTCGCCATCGGGGCCAACGGCCGTGCCGGTAAGTTTATCTCCATCAGCCTTAAAATTGTACGAAAGTGGAAAATCGCCCTGGCCAGGAATGGGAAGTACGCCGGTCCAGTGACCGGTAGGCCCTGTCCATATTGTAAATGCCGCAAATAATGCAATACAGCCCAGAAGCGCCGTTTTCAATAGAATGTTTTTCATTACAAAAGGGGTTTAACTGCTGTGAATTTAGAAAGTAAAAATCACAGACCGACTTGACGAATAGTGATTTAACAAAAACGTATTATTGAGTAAGCAATAATTTTACGTGCATTTTCGTTCTATAGGCAATATTCAAATAACAACCTATTCCTCATGAACAAGACACTATCTGTACTGTCCTTAGCGCTCCTCTTAGCGGCTTGTGGTAAAAACGATGCCCCCATACCTACAAAAACTTATGCGGGCCAGTGGAAATTGGTTGAGCAATCAGGCGGAATAGCCGGCTGGACCACCCGCATTTCGGCAGATACCGTTATCCTCCTAACACTTCGTAATGACAATACCTATTCGCGCCAATTTAATGGCCGGATGCTCAATCAGGGCAGCTATCAGATCGATGTTCGCAGCAGCAGCTTTATTGATGCTACCGGAAGCGCAATTACGTTTGACCACCACGGCCAGTGGCAGTTTATCAGCGTGAAAGCAGATACCCTCTGGCTTGCAGATCCTTATCCCGATGGCTTTTCTCTAAGCTATGTCAGGATGAATTAAGAGCCGGAAATTTATAAGCAATTAAATCGGCGTAGCCTTTAAGTGTTCTAAGGCCTCCGAAGTTTTCTTCCATTCATGCGGATGCCGCTCGGCTATCGTTTGCACATCTGCCTTGCTGTAATAATCAAGAATATTTCGTTTAAGGTCGGGCGTCAGATTTTTAAATTTATCATCATCCAGTTTACAAACTAACTGTCCGTAAGTTATATCGGCCAGGTCATATTCCTCCGGTTCGGTTTTTTTGCCGGTATCGAAATCTATATTGGGGAATGTCGCTTTGTGCTGGTCCAACTCTGCTACTGCGCGGCTATAGTGAACAACTATAGTATCAAAGCTATTGGCAAAAAGCTTTTCGCCCTCAGGACCGGGTGGCTTGAATTTGAATGCCCTCAGCGGACCAACCTTTGGTAAGACACGAATGATCCAGGCTGTAATTTCCGCACCAAGTTTAGGTTTCTGGCGCTTAAAGCCGAACTCGGTATAATACAATCTCCTTTTCATTTTATACCTGAACTTTTCGCCGGTAATACCAGGATTCATTTTCTGAATATCGCTTCGTTTTAAGGCCCAGGCTGTGCGGGTTATACCCGGAAGCAAGCTCTTTACCGTCCATCGGAAGGTGCCAATGGTAAGGTCCAGATCACTGAATACCGAAGTAAGGGGCTGTCCATAAGTTTTAAGAAAAGCACGCTCCAGAACCGGGCGGGCTACTTTAAATCCAATAAAATCATGGTAAGCCTGGGGCGAGTAATTGCCTTTAGCTGTTTGAATTACATCAAATGCAAATTCCATGCGGCTGTGTGATATATGATTGTCGTCATAAGTCACCACGTTGCCGAACTTTTGCCGCATTTTGGGGTAAACAACCGGAACGGCCAGGTTGGTTGCCAGTGAGTGGCCATACTTGTCGGTGACATAATGGCTCAGTGCACCCAGCGCAAAGGCGTACTCATATACGTTCTCAGATTCGTTGAGGAGATTGTCAACAAAATCCCCGCTCCGTACATAATGAGCCAGATTGGTAAAATAAACATTCCCAAAAGGGAAATAGCCCATGTCTGCAATAAGCGATCCTCCATATGCGTAAGCATGTGCGTTTTTAAGGGTTGTATCGGCAACGTTGGGGTAACGGGCTTTAATGGCGGGTTTTAAATATTTCTCCCAGGAAGCGTCAATCACGGCCTCGTGTGCAAATACAGAGTAGGCGCTTACCCGGGTAGAACTTAAAACAAGTAAAAACACTACAACCAAATATGATCGGTAGATAATAAGCAACTTCATGATAGCAAAAAGTGAGTTGGTTTGTGTGTAATATTAAAAACGAATATTTTGTTTTATATCCTCATAAAAGCTACTGTGGCGATCCTGACAGGGAAAACCGCTTCACACAAAAATTCACAGTCTTTTTAAGTTAAAGTTAACAAATTGTTAGTCAGCGGTTTCGGATAAGCTGTGTTTTCTTAAAAAAAAAGCAACTTTTTTAAAACCATCATAAAAACACGTTGTTTAACACTATACAGTTCTGCCTAACTGTCCTTTTTCAATTCATTTCCCGGACATATTGAAAAAATCTTGTTTTATGAAGTCTATATTGGTTATTAATGATTTTAGTGCAGAGGCTGAGCATGCCGCTGAACTGGCCCTGTCGCTGGCCCGCAACACAGGCGCAAACCTTTTGTTATGGAACGCAGCGCGGGTTATTGAAGAAACCGCGGCTGTTGCTTTACACGCATCAGCCCATACTCACGGTGACGAAGAAACTGTGAAAAACAACTATGACACTAATCCGCTGCTGGAGCGGTTAATTATGGAAAATAGCAGGCACCGAGGTTTCAAGCCGATAATAACCAGCATGAATACTTACAGTTTTACCCCCAACCATCTGGCAGACGTGGTTGTAAAGCAACCAATATGGATGATTGTAAAAGGTATAGCTGAATATGAGCAACATAGAGCAAATGAGCTTTCAACACAGTCTATCTTGAGTAAAGCATGTTGTCCGCTTTTACTTGTTCCGCAATCAGCAGAAATTAAAGACCTGGAAAAGATAGTTTACACTGCCGATCTGCGTTACTGCCGGCTCGAAGTGTTGCAATTGTTGAAACGTTTGGCCCAGCCTTTCCAGTCACAGCTGCTGGTGGCACACATGCCGGCAAAAGGTTTGCCTGATATTTCAGACTCCTACGCTGCTACGCTGTTTACTGATGAGATTTGCAGTAATATTGATTACGAGAATTTGTACTTTAATCATATCAAGGAAACTGATGTGCCCAAGGCCATGGATGTGCTGATCAACGCCATGCACACTGACCTCCTGGTATTGATTAACCGTCGCTTCCATTTTGACGAAATTATGGGAAGTGCTCCAGACCAGCTTCCCGACTACATTACTGTACCTGTATTGGTGTTCCCTTGCTAGATCCTTACAGGCATATCAAACAATATGTCTTCAAAATAAGTATTTAAAGGGCCGGTACTCCTGCAAAGAGTACCGGCCCTTCTGTTTTTAAATATTTTTCTGATACCTATGAAACATATACTAACAAAGCGAAAAAGCTGGAAAGAAGTACTGAGTGAAGCTACGCTGCCTTTACAGTTGCCGGTAGCGCATGATTCACTTTCGGCCCGCCTTATTGAGCTGGCTGGTTTTAAAGCTTACCAGGTAGGCGGTTTTGCCCTTGCGGCGGCTATGCACGCTGTTCCGGATGTTGACCTGGAAAAATTTGGCGAAAAGCGCGCTGCTATTGAAAACATTATCAATTCATCACCCTTGCCGGTGCTTGTGGATGTTGATGATGGTTATGGCGATGCTAAAAACGTAACCCGCACAATCCATGAGTACGCAAGGATCGGTGCGTCGGCTGTTTTTATGGAAGATCAGCAGGCGCCCAAAAAATGCGGGCATATGGGCGGTAAGCATGTTATACCAACAGAGGCGATGCAAAATAAGGTAAGAGCGGCCGCTGCGGCCCGCCAAAATACCGACTTATTTATACTGGCCCGTACAGATGCTATCGCGGTAGAAGGACTGAACAAAGCTATTGACCGGGGCAAAGCGTACCTTGATGCCGGAGCCGACGGTATTTACCTCGAAGGCCCAACAACCGTTGACGAGCTGGAGAAGATCGGTAAAACTTTTAATGGTGTTCCGTTAGCTACAAGCATATTGGAAGGAGGCGGTAAAACACCCTGGGTATCGCCGCAGCAAATGCGGGAGATGGGTTTCTCGATGATCCTTTATCCAACAACCGTGCTTTTCCAGGTGGCATATACCATTCAGCAGGCGTTGAAGAATTTGCAGGATGCTAACCAGATGCCGGCGCTATCTTCTCTAACCATGAAACAGTTCCTCAATGTAGTTGACCTGCCTTTCTGGGCAGAGATAGAACAAAAGTTTGAACCAAGTCAGGGATAAGATTTTGAACTGAAGCGGTATTAATAGCTATATTGAGCGCTGCCATACCGGCGTACTATTATGACATTTGGCGAAAAGATCATCCAATTTAATAACAGCCTTGATTTTACAGGCACCTTGCCCAATGGTATTCGCATCATGAATCCCTTTAGGGAGTCTGCGGAAGCGAATACCATTGCGGCAAATTTTTATCATCGATTTTATAACGACAACAAGCAGCGCAAGATCATTTTGGGTATAAACCCCGGCAGGTTCGGCGCAGGCATTACCGGTATTCCATTTACCGATACCAAACGATTAAAAGAATACCACCACACCGAACTTACCAACGTAAAAACGCACGAACCCTCCGCTGTTTTTGTCTACGAGGTGATCATGGCCTATGGTGGCCTCGAAAGGTTTTACGGTGATTTTTACATCTCTTCGGTTTGTCCGCTGGGTTTTACCAAAATGGGTCCTAAAGGCGAGCTCAATTATAATTATTACGATAGTAAAGAACTCGTTGATGCGGTATATGACCTGATTATAGATAGTCTGCAAAAGCAGTTGCAATTTGGCCTTAACACGGACGTAGCTTTTTGCCTCGGCACGGGAAAAAATGTCGCCTTTTTAGAAAAGCTCAACAGTAAGTATCATTTCTTTAAGAAGATACAGCCGCTTGAGCATCCGCGTTTTGTGATGCAGTACAAGAGCAAAACCAAACACGAGTACGTTGAGAAATATGTGAAGTTGCTTATGGATCAATGAGTGAATGAATGGATGAAGGATTGAGAGATTGATTGAATGACGGAATGGACGGATAAGAGAAGGAGTGAAGGCGGTTGGGATGAATGAAATTCTTCAGGCAATCGAAATTCCGGGCGGAACGAATGGCAGGCCATACAGCGAAACCTCACAACTGCCTATGAGGAGCTGACGAGGTGAGGTATTTGTTGTATCCACCCACTCAGTTTGTTGTTTTATAAGTTAATTTATATTATTTAATAGGATATAAATCTGAATATTCATTGGATAATCGTTTTTGACTTGAACTTTTTGATCTACTACGTGTATAAAACACATGCACTTATTCTGATGTCCTGCTAATTCCAATCCGGTTAGATTAGGATCAGTTTTTATACTTGCTATTACTGCGCTAAAACGCAACGGAGATGGATCGACGGAAACGCTATATTGGTTTTGTTTTTAATTTACTTACTGCTTTATTCATTTTTATTTCGGCTCCAGCATGGGCCTATGATAAAACGGAAGAAGGCACCGGCGTTTTTTGGGAAACCTGGTGGTTTGTTTTGTTTATTGTGGTGGTTGTATCGGGAGCGGGCTACATCATATACCGGTTACGTTTAACAGCTATTAAAGAGCAGCGCGCCGAACTGCGCCGGGAGGTAGAGCAACGGACACGCGAAGTGGTTAAACAGGCGGAGGATCTGCAGGCGCTTAATGAAAAACTCCAGGCACAGTCTGAAGCCTTACAATCCCAATCAAACGAGTTGCAGGCTCTGAATAAAGAGCTCATGACCCAGACCGATGAACTGCAGGCGCTTAACCAGGAACTCTACGCGCAGCGGGTATATGAGCACCTGGCCCGCGCCGATGCTGAGCAGGCCCGACAGGAGGCCGAACGCGCCAATCAGGCTAAATCCATATTTCTTGCTACGATGAGCCATGAGATCCGTACCCCCATGAACGGGGTTTTGGGTATGGCTTCACTCCTCGCAAATACCGGGCTCACCCAGGAGCAGCGCGATTATCTCGAGACCATTATCAATAGCGGCGAGGCTCTTTTAAATGTAATCAATGGTATTCTGGATTTTTCAAAGATCGAATCGGGTAAGCTGGAAATCGATGAACATGAGTTTGACCTGCGCCAATGCATAGAAGAAGTGCTGGACCTGTTTGTAAAAAAAGCCGATGAACTGCACATTGACCTGGTTTGCGATATTGACCCGGAAATACCGCAGTGGCTGATGGCTGATAGCCACCGGTTGCGTCAGGTATTGATCAATCTTGTGGGCAATGCGGTTAAGTTCACCCACAAGGGGGACGTATTTATTGGCGTTAAGCCGCTGGCGAGCGTAGACGGAAAGCTCAATCTGCAATTTACGGTAAGAGACACGGGCATTGGTATCCCGGCAGAGAAGGTTTCAAAACTATTTCAGCCCTTTTCGCAGGTCGACTCATCTACAACACGCCGCTATGGTGGTACCGGGCTGGGCCTGGTGATCAGTAAACGGCTGGTTGAACTGATGGGCGGAACAATTATGGTTGAAAGCGAGCCGGGTATTGGTACCGCATTCAGCTTTAATATTGAATGTCATTTTACGCAGCAAGCCAAACAGCCTTTAAATAAAATGGCTCCCGAAGCCGCCGGTAAAAAAGTGCTGGTGGTTGATGATAATGCCACCAACCTCAAAATACTTAAAAAACAGCTCGAATTCTGGAAAATTGAACCTACTATAGCAAGTTCGGGAGAGGATGCTTTAGCTTATGTCAATGATGGCCATAACTTTGATATGGTCATTACAGATATGCAAATGCCGGTGATGGAAGGCGTTGCCCTGGCCGCCTCCATCAAACAAACACGGCCCCATCTGCCGGTTATCCTGTTAAGTTCGGCCGGTAATGAAAATAGAAAGAAGTTTGGGCAACTTTTTTCTGCTGTGCTTACCAAGCCGGTTAAGCAACATCATTTGTCTACCGTGATTATGTCACAAATGCTTAATATAACGCCTCCTGAGCCCGTTAATAATAAAGTGAGCGACATAACAGCAGATTTTGCCCAAAATAACCCATTAGATATTGTTGTAGCGGAAGATAATCTAATTAATCAGAAATTGATTTTAAAGATATTGAGCAAACTGGGCTATAACTGCCGTTTAGCTCAGGATGGGAAGGAAGTAGTACAGTTACTCAGTGAAAAGCAGGCGGATGTGATCCTGATGGATATACAGATGCCTGAAATGGATGGCATCGAAGCCACCCGACAGATTAGGTCAGACCACGACCTGAAGCAGCCCTATATTATTGCGATGACCGCCAATGCACTCGCTGATGATAAGGAAGAGTGCATGCACGCCGGCATGAACAGCTATATTTCCAAACCACTCAAAATAGAAACCCTCCTGGCTATTCTCGAAGAAGCCCACCGCTTTATAAAGGCAAAGTAGGGGACTGCCACGCTGAATTATAAAATCCCCATCTGGAGGTGAAATGACAGAAATCTTAATTAAAAAATTACGTTATCCCGAACTCGTTTCGGGACCCCATAAGACCGATTGAAATGCATGCGGGGTGTCGATCCGTCAGCCGACGGACGGGCATGACCCTACAATATATTTTTAAACCTGTCATAGCTAGCTCCATCGCAGTATCCGTACAGCAGGGGGACATTCGGTACTCACTTCAACCTTTCGACTCCGCTTAGCGTGTCCCCCTGGTTCAAAATTTTTCCCAGAAACTAAAATGAATAAGGCCGTTGATCGTCTTAAAAGAGGAGCGACGATCATAGGCCCTTTTAATTCGCCATCAGTAAGCTCAAATTCCTATTTTTGTTAAACCTCAAATAGTATAAATATTACAGCATGACCAAGCCGCCTTCTAATTCAGCAAATGCTAAACCTAAGCAGCCGGGCATTATGAGCCTGCTGAAACCTTATCGAGCACTCGTTATCCTGCTGATATTGTTTGCGCTGATCAGTAATGGCATAAACCTTTGGCTGCCTAAAATTATAGCCAATGGCATAGACGCATTTGGAAAGCATACGTTTGTTTATAGCTCGATCATTATAAAATTTGCGGTAGCCGTGCTGGTGATCTTCGTGTTTACCTATTTGCAAAGCATCATCCAAACTTATGCTTCTGAGAAGGTAGCGCGCGATCTTCGTACCAAACTGTCTGACAAAATATCGAAGCAAAGCTACGCCTATATTGAAAATGCGAACCCCTCAAGGCTTTTAACAAATCTTACTGCGGATGTCGATTCTATCAAGATGTTCATCTCTCAGGCTATTGTTTCTATAGCTTCGTCATTGTTTATTATTATAGGCGCGAGTGTTTTGCTGCTTACCATTAACTGGAAACTGGCTCTTGCCGTAATTGCTATTATTCCCATTATTGGCGGTACATTCTTTTATGTGATCAAGAAGGTAAGAGCGCTTTTTAAGATAAGCCGCGAAGTTTTGGATACTCTCAATCGAGTAATCAGCGAAAGTATTATGGGCTCGGCGCTCATTAGGGTTGTTAATTCGCAGCAGCCGGAGTATGATAAGTTTCTGGTATCAAATACCAGGGCGCGGGATCTCGGGCTTTCCATACTCAGACTTTTTGCCGGCCTGATACCGGTTATCATATTTACATCAAATATGGCTTACCTGGCCATTCTCGTTTTAGGCGGACATTTTGTTATTATTAACGCCATGTCGCTTGGTGATTTTGCCGCCTTTAACAGTTACCTCGCTTTGCTCATCTTCCCGATATTGGTTATTGGTTTTATGAGCAACGTTATTGCACAGGCAACAGCGTCTTACCAGCGTATTACCGGTGTTATTGATGCACCCGAACTTGTGGAAACCGGACAAATTACCGTACCGCTAAAGGGAGCCATTGAAATTGAGGACCTGTCAATCAGCTACGGACAAAAGCCGGCGCTTAAACATTTGTCGCTGAACATACAGCCCGGCCAGAAAATAGCTATTATTGGCCCTACGGCAGCCGGCAAAACACAATTGCTTTATGCGCTTACCGGTCTCGTTAAACCTACCTCCGGCAGCATCAAATATGATAGTCGCCCTATGGATGAGTACAATTCGGAGGCGTTTCAAAGCCAGGTAGGTTTGGTTTTTCAGGATAGCATCGTCTTTAATATGAGCATCCGTGAAAATATTGCCTTTAGCGATACGGTAACAGATGAGTCGCTTGAGAAAGCAATTGAAACTGCTGAATTGAAAGATTTTGTTGACAGCCTGCCCGATAAATTAAGCACTGTTGTGTCAGAACGAGGCTCAAGCTTATCCGGAGGGCAAAAACAGCGTATCATGCTGGCCAGGGCGCTTGCCGTTAATCCGAAAATCCTCTTCCTGGATGATTTTACCGCACGAGTCGATACCAATACCGAGAAGAAGATATTGGCCAATGTACAAAAGAATTATCCAGGCTTAACGCTGCTTTCGGTAACGCAAAAGATTGCATCGGTTGAGCATTTTGATCAGATCATCCTATTGATGGAGGGCGAAATCGTCGCAAGTGGTACACACACGGAACTTATGCAAAAGAGCCCTGAGTATATTCAGATATTTAATTCACAACAGAGCACCAGCAACTATGAATTACAATCTTAACGAGCTTTCGGGCGGGCAGCAAAAAACGTCAACCCTTGCTGCTTTAAAAAAATTGCTGCAGCTCATTGCGCACGAGAAGCGTAATCTCACCTTCGCCATTATAGCCATTGTGATCAACTCAACGCTCAACTTGCTGGGCCCATTGGTTATCGGTTATACCATTGATAAATATGTGCGCACCAAGCAGTTTCATGGGGTACTGGTAAACGGCAGTCTTTTATTAGTGATGTACCTGTTTGCGTTGGTGAGTAGTTATATGCAAACCCGTTTAATGGGCAGCATTGGCCAGCGGCTGCTATATACTTTGCGTAATTCGCTTTTTAATAAGCTACTGCAATTGCCCGTTGCCTTTTTTAACCAGAACAAGGCGGGTGACCTAATATCAAGGCTCAACAACGATACCGATAAGATCAACCAGTTCTTTTCGCAATCGCTGATGCAGTTTATCGGGAGCATTATGACCATGACCGGCGCCGGTATTTTCCTGCTGCTGATTAACATCCGGCTGGGGGCGGCAACACTGGTTCCCGGCGTGCTGATTTTGCTGTTCACCCGGATAGTTTCGCCGTTGGTAAAAAGAAAAAACGCGGCTAACCTGCAGAGTGTAGGTGGTATGAGTGCTGAGATTCAGGAAAGTCTTAATAACTTTAAAGTGATCGTCGCCTTTAACCGCCGCGACTATTTTCGGAAGCGCTTCGAGGAGGCTAACCAGCAGAACTACAATACCGCTATTGGCGCGGGAATGACTAATAATATATTTCTGCCAGTATACTCACTGTTCTCTAGCCTTGCACAGCTTACGGTATTAACTTATGGTATCTACCTTATTGCTCATGGTTATTTTACTATCGGTTTGCTGGTAAGTTACCTGTCATACGCCACCAACTTTTATAACCCGTTAAGGCAGCTTGCGGCCTTGTGGACCAACTTCCAGGTAGCTATGGCTGGTTGGGACCGTATTTCGATTATTTTGGGGATGGAATCGGACCTGGTATACATCGAGGATCAGAAGCAGGAACCAGATGCTGCGCTGCTAACCTTTAAAGATGTTTCATTTGCCTACTCCGGCGGCCGGGAAATTCTGCATCATATAAATCTTAAGCTCGAAGCCGGCAAAACTTATGCACTGGTTGGCCCTACAGGCGGTGGCAAAACCACCACAGCCTCGCTGATGGCCCGGTTATATGATCCTACCTCAGGCAAAATATTGCTGAACGGGCGTGACATCAGAAGCTTTACACCTGAGGAGCGCACGCAAAAGATCGGCTTTATTTTACAAGAGCCGTTCCTGTTCACAGGTACGGTAAAAGACAATATTCTTTATGGCAATAGCGCCTATAAAGATTACTCCAATGAGCAATTGGAACAGGTGATCCACGAGGCCCGCCTGGAAAAATTACTCGCCATTTTTGAGAATGGGCTCGATACACCGGTAACTACAGGAGGGGATAGCATAAGTTTGGGTCAGAAACAGCTCATCGCCTTTATCAGGGCTGTGCTGCGCGACCCCGAATTATTGATTCTTGATGAGGCAACTGCCAATATTGATACCGTGACCGAAAAACTGTTGAGTGAGATCCTGGATCAGTTGCCAGAAAAGACGACGCGCGTAATCATAGCCCACCGCTTGAACACCATCGAGAATGCCGACGAAATCTTCTTTGTGAATGCCGGCAATGTGGTTGCGGCCGGTTCGTTTCAGCACGCCATGGATTTATTGCTCCACGGCAAACGGGTAAGCTAATTTGGTTGTTGTAGGCAGTGAAATAAGTTATGAAATTTCGCTGCTTACTCTTTCTGTTAGTTTTAACTTTTGGGCTGGCCATTGCGCAAAGACCGGTAATCATTACCTATGCAGGTGGTTACAGGGGTAACTTAGTTAAGGCCAACCAAATTGAGGCCGCTAAACTTACCCACCTGCTTTACGCTTTTGCCAATCTCAGTAATAACCGTGCTTACCTGCAATATCCTAAAACAGATGTGGTTAACCTTCATAACCTCGTCGCTCTTAAACGGCAAAACCCAAAGCTTAAAGTATTGCTGTCTGTAGGAGGATTAGGATGGAGCCATAATTTTTCAAATATGGCGCTTACTGAAGCCGGAAGACAAACTTTCGCCACAAGCTGCGCTGAATTGATGGAACGGTTTAATCTCGATGGCATCGACATTGATTGGGAGTTCCCAGGCTATCCGGGCGAAGGTGGTAATATCTACCGGCCCGAAGACAAGCAGAATTATACCCTGACGTTCAAGGCCCTGCGCGAGTGCTTTGATCAGCTGGAGCAAAAAACCCGAAAGCATTACCTGATCACTACCGCGGTTGATGGCTGGGCGCCGCACTTTGTTCCGCATACGGAGATGGATAAAGTGCAGCAATACGTGGACTACGTTTGCCTGATGGCCTATAATTTTAATACACCGGAACTGGCAGGTGGCCATTTTCTATATTCGCCGCGTGATTGGGATCCGCAGGGATCAGCAGATGGAGCGGTGAAAGGTTTTATGGACGCCGGTGTGCCCGACAGCAAACTCGTTTTAGGTGCAGGCTTCTTCCCGGCGGCGTTTCAAATGACTAATGGCGATCCTCTTAACCGGAAATATACTAAACGCCCCATCTTTCGAGGCGGACTAGCCCGCGTGGCCCGGCTACCGCACCTTTACGGTTGGAAACGGTATTGGGATGAAGAGGGCAAAGCACCTTATTTTTTTAATGATGAGTCGTGGATAAGGGTTTCTTACGAAGATGCAGAGTCTTTGCAGGCCAAGTGCAACTACATCAAAGACAAAAAATTAGCAGGACTGATGTACTGGGATTACTTCTCCGATCCGGGGAGGAAATTGCTTCATATTGCTGATCAAAGCTTTGGTTATTAAAAAAAGAGGGGTCGCGCTGAGTGCAGTCGAAGGGCGTGTAAAGGCCTACCCACTAAGGCTTCGATAACCTACCCATGACAGATTCGAAAAATTCACTCTAAGGGTCATCCCGAACTTGTTTCGGGACCCCACAGGACGAGAACCTTGCATATGGGGTGCTGAAATAAATTCAGCATGACCTAGCATTTTATTTAGTTAGATCGCTGTCATTTCACCTTCAGAGGCCCCAGATTTTATAACTCAGCCTGACAATAGTTCATAATTTATGTCTACTTATCCCTCCCCAACAAAAACGAAAACGGAATACTCAACCGCTTGGCCCAATCACTTTCTACATGTGCTGCCCCCGGAAAGATCAGACTTTTAAAATTGCTGGCGTTATAACCTTTAGCCTTGAATAGCGCGTCAACTTTACCCTGCGTAGGTGCATATAGTGAATCAAGTGTTTGGTCGCCGTGATCAAAATAAAGCTTGTGGGTTTGAGGAGCAGGAATATGCTTGTCGAGATACTGAAGATAGGCATCTGGTATCTGGCTATTCTGGTAAAAAGTGCCTACCCAATGTGTGGACATGCAGAAGGCTCCGGAAAAGACGTTAGGGTATTCGCAAACAGCATACAGCGAGATCATGCCGCCGAGGCTGGAGCCGCCGATAAAAGTATGCCTGGCATCTTTATAGGTTGAGTAATGAGCATCGATATAAGGCTTCAATTCTTTCACAATAAACCTCAAATAACTATCGGCTATCGGTCCGCCGGGCATTAATTTAAGCAGATCGCTTTGTTGTGGTTGCGGAATGCTGCCGACTATTTTTTGTGGAAAAAATTCTGCTTCGCGCTTATTGCCGTTGTTATCTATACCTACAATGATGGTTTGCTTTAATTGTCCTAAGGCAATAAGCTTACCTACTACCTCATCAACCTGCCATTCCTTGCGGTTCCAGGTGGTGGTCGAATCAAAAAGCATCTGGCCTCGTGCATGTAGACCACGTTATACTTCTGGCGAAGGGAGTAGCCATCAGGCAGCCAAACGGCAATGTTGCGGCTATCCACAATTTTAGAGTGAAAAAAATAGCTTTTAGCAGATCCTGATGCTACCTTGATTGGCCGGCTTTCATTAGGATTCCACATATCTTTCCATCCACTTACTGTATCGGTCTCCTTGTAAGTTCTGTTTGATGAGATGGTTTCTGCAAAAGTAAATGCAGGCCCGCTCAGATAAATGTAGTGTTGGCCGATTTGTGCTTCGGCTATGCTGAGCTGATATTTGTTCGGGCCTGTCTTTATCATTTCGTGAGGCGTCCATGCATTCATGTCGCCGGCAATGAAACAATCCTTAGTGCCAGGAGGAACGGTAACGGTATAAGTGAGCTTTTGAGCTGATGCAGGCGTAGCCATGATCACGGCAAGCAAACAAACTATAGCATTAACAATCGATTTTGCGGTACGCATAGGCTTAAAATAAAAGTTCCCGAACTCAGAACGAGCCGGGAACAAACTTAATATTCTTTTTGCTTTAAAACGGTGGCCTGCCGGTTAGCTGGCGGTACAGTGGCAGATCTTCCCTCGGTGTGGCCGGTTTATGGAAGTTTTTGCCATAGTAGGCCTGCAAGTGCAACTCATCGCGGCCGTGGCGGGTAATTACAATGTCAGGCAATTTCTGTACGCTGTCAAAAAACGGCTTTGCGTTGTTCATTACGTCCGGTTCCTCTTCCTGACCAATGATGATACAATCATCGCCAACTAGTTTTTGCGGATCAACCATGAAGGCCAGGTTGCGCGGATCATCGCTGAAAACAGCAATAGGTTTTTGTCCCCGCAACACCCAATCTACCTTTCCCGTCAGCCACCAGCGCGGTGTTCCGGTAAATATCTTCGGATTGTTGAGATAGCCATGCTGTTCAAAATAGGTTTTAATATCATCATAATCAATACCCTGTATAGTAGGGTCTACATTATCACCGTGAGCCTGTTGTACGATCCATTTAGGGCCGTAATACTGCCAGAAACCGGTAACCATGTGGATGCTTAATACGCCAATAGTAATCACGGTAAAACAAGCCGAAAACCTTAACCAGCGGCGTGTTGATCGTGCTTTTAAAGATCCGCTCGTTAAGTTCTGATCAACAGCGTAGCCAAGCGGCATAAATAGCATCATGTAGCCTGGAGCCTGCCAGTGAAAGTGATATTGCAGGTTTGACCATAGCGTAACAACAGTAAAAAATACAATAGGTAATATAGCCGTCCAGAAACAGAAGCTATAGGCCTTTGAGATGTTGCGATCCTTATAGCTGCGGATCAATGCGCCCATCATTGGCACCCAGATCCATGGCAGCAACCACAGCGACTGGCCAATGATGCTGCGTAAAAACCATTCGGGGTGCAGCTCAACGTGTCCCTTTTGGGTGCTTGTGCCGGCCCTTGAGCCCTGGAACACAAAAGATACCCAGTGGTTATTATAGTTCCACCACAAAATAGGGAAGGCCATAATAAAGGTGATCAGCACGGCAATGTACGGGCCGGGATGACGCAGCCATTTGCGCTGATCTTTATTAGTAATGATGTACAGGAATAAACCTGCAAATAGAAAAATAACGTGGTATTTGCTTAAAGTAGCTAAACCGGTGCTGATGCCTACCAGAATCCACAGCAAATAGATATTTCCCGTCGATCGGTGCTGAACATCGTTAATACCAAGGATCTTTACAATGAGATAAATACTCAGCATCCAGAAAAACATTAATGGCGCATCTGGCTGATACCAGCAGGCTACCGAGATGGTGAAAACGGCGCTCAGGTTAATCAACAATACCGCCCAGAAGCCGGCTTTGGCATTGAACAGTTGTTTGGTGACCAAAAACAGGAGCCAGCTTGTGCCTGCAAAGAGCAGAACCGCAGGAAAACGTAGCCCCAGCGCAGTAAGTCCGAAAATTTTGATAGTAAGTCCGCTCAGCCAGAAGAAGAGCGGCGGCTGGTCAAAATAGCTCAGCTCCAGTTTAAGCGCGCCCCTGAAATAGTATGATTCGCCGATACCTAAACCGGTATAAGCGGCTATTAGAATACGCAGTACAAAAGTAACCAGTATCAATATTATGGTATATTTTGCGGCACTGCTCTCAGAAAACTTTTTCATATAATGCTGCGAAGTTAGGCAATTAGGAACGACTTATAAATCAGGATTGAAAATTGGAGCGCTGACACCGTGTTTAGACATTCCTGTGGCCCTCAATAAGCTTGCTTTCTATTCGTTTATCCGGAATAAACCAGATTACGGCTACCACGCCATACAAGCCAAAGCTGATCCAGGAGTTAATGAAGCTTGCACCTATCGCTAATACATAAATCAAAACAGAAACCTTTCCTTTTTTGCCCTTGCCCACTGCGCGCGCCAACAGCGAGTCGGGGCCTTCCTGCGTAAGCAGTCGCGACAAGAGCAGGCTGTAAGACAAAGCACACATCAGCAGATCAATGCCGTAAATGGTAACCGGCCACATACTGAAGTGATTTTCCCCCATCCAGGCGGTAACGAAAGGGATAAGCGACAGCCAAAATAAAAGGTTAAGGTTGGCCCATAGCACCGATCCGTTAATGTGCTTTACCGCATAAAGCATGTGGTGATGGTTGTTCCAGTAAATGCCTACATAAATAAAACTGAGCAGGTAACTCAGAAATATTGGCCATACGGGCAGCAGATCGGTAAAGTGGTCGCCGTGCGGAACTTTGAGCTCCAATACCATAATGGTGATGATAATGGCCAGCACGCCGTCGCTAAACGCCTCCATTCTGTTCTTTTCCATTGCACTAATATAAGCAGAAAGCCTAAAGCCAGAAGTATGGCATTAAACGCCACAATGAAACATACTTAGGGAGCAATTGTAATCGTTATAAGTATGAGGGAGATGAGTATGAAAACCGGGGGCAAGCACTTTAGATTTATAAATAGCATTACGGGTAATGTTATTTACTATTATTCAGCAGGTGATCTGTGCAAAGAAGAGTTACATGAGGAGCTTGAAAGGGTTAAAGCGCATGTAGCTATACAAAACGGCGTATTTGTAGATACCATTTACTGGGAAGAGATCAAAGATGAAAGTACGCCGCACGTGGTTTAGGCTTTACCGTATAGCCGGAAGCTGATATAAATAAATGGGGGCATAAACGCCCTCGCTGGTGGTATAATATGCTTTTCCATCATTGGTAAAACCAATAGCCTCCCCTTGCTTTTCTTCTTCGTACGGCAGTCTGGTTGGATTTCTCTGCATAGTTTGCCATATAGGTTCACTGCCGTTTCTGCGCCAGTAGTAAACGCGTACGTAGCTCTTCAACAAAATCTGCCTGCCATCTTTCGAAATATCGCCCGCCGTGATCCATTTAAAAAGCGGTAATCCAGAAAAATGCAGCTGGCATCTTTTGGTTAACGTAAGCGTATCATTGGCTTTGAAAGTTAGTGGCGTAGTATAAACACCTACCCGGTCGTGCCGCTTGCTTACAATGTACAGTAGTTTTTCCAGCGGGTCAACCATCAGTGTTTCAGCATCTTTAGCGCCGTCGGGATATTTCAGGTGCAGAGGCACGGCTTTGACAATGCTGTCGGGCTGACCGATGGACGGCTCCGGAATACGGTAAACCGTAATGTATGGCCTTGTGGAGTGGTTGTCGCCAATATCGCCCAGGTAAATGTAGCTCTTGCTGGTATCAGGGCCAGGGCCTACAGCAATATCCTCACAATCGGTCACGCCTAAAGATGCCCGTGGATCTCCTTTAAAATAAAAGGTGCGTTTCAATGTCCCGTTAGGCGTTATGGCAAAAAAACGGCTGGTGTCACCGCTGTCATTATGCACATAATAGATGTCTGGATTAATAGCAGAAGCCGCAATTCCGGAGGTTTCGTTCAAGCGCTTATCCTGCATATGTCCGGTCATCAGCGGCTTATTGCCATACCGGTGCTGGGCATAGGACGCGCAGAACAACGTAACCACTATTGCAACTAAAACTACTCTTCTTTTACGATGTTTGTGCATTAAACCAAATGTTTACAAACAAAATAACAACAAAACAATGAATTTATTATTAAGATGGTAGATTATCGGGATATATGACGATGAACGGATAAAAAAAGTGCTTTAAGAAATGTGTAATTGACAGTAAAAAATAATGGTTGATTGTACAATTATTTTAAAGATTGCTATATATTAGCGTAATTATAAACCCTATATAACGAACCTAACAAACAAATACAGTTACCATTTATGAAATTGTTTATCAAAGGCGGATTGGCAGCGCTGGCTCTTGCAGCCGTATTCACCAATAGCGGATGCCAGCAAAAATCCAATACCGGTGCTTCGGCTGCAGATAGCACCAACCGGGATTCAATGATCAGTAAATTGCTTCCGGATAGCAATAACTTTAAAAAGACCATTGACGGCAAACAGGTTAAACTGTATGAGCTCAAAGGTAAAAATGGCATGGTTGCCGCCATCACTAATTATGGCGGCCGGTTAGTTAGCTTACTGGTGCCCGATAAAAATCATAAACTGGTTGACGTTGTTGACGGATTTGATAGTCCTAAAGGCTATCAAGACGCTGCCAACGATTACTACGGCGCTTTGATTGGCCGTTATGGTAACCGTATCGCCAAAGGACAATTTAAACTGGATGGTAAAACCTATAACTTATTTAAAAATAACGGGCCTAACTCACTTCACGGTGGTAAGCAGGGTTTTGACTCCAAAGTATGGGATGCTAAACAACTGAACGACCATGAACTGGAACTTACCTATACTTCAAAAGACATGGAAGAAGGTTATCCGGGTACGTTGAAAGTTAAAGTTACCTATACCGTAACCAAATATAACAGCCTTCAAATTATGTATGAGGCTACTACAGATAAGCCTACCGTAGTAAACCTTACCAACCACGCATACTGGAACCTCAACGGTGCTGCTAATGGTGATATTTTGAAGCACGTGCTGCAAATTGACGCCGACAACTATACCCCGGTTGATTCAACGCTGATCCCTACCGGAAAGATTGAGCCTGTACACGGAACGCCGTTTGACTTTAAAGCTCCGCTTGAAATTGGTGCCCGCATTAAGGATAATAACGAGCAGCTTAAAAATGGCAAAGGTTACGACCATAACTATGTGTTAAACAAGCATACCATCAATACGCCGGTAGTAACTGTGATTGGCGATAAAACCGGACTGGTAATGAAAGTGTTTACTACTGAACCTGGTATCCAGTTTTACAGCGGTAACTTCATGAGCGGTAAATTCACCATGAAACATGGTTTAAAAAATGAGTACCGTACAGGCTTCTGTCTGGAAACCCAGCATTATCCGGATTCACCTAATCAGCCTCAGTTCCCGTCAACAGAACTGTTGCCTGGAAAGACCTATAAGTCTATGACGCTGTATCAGTTCGAAAGAAAATAAACTGAGCGCGACCATATAAAATAACGCTGTTTAATTGAATTAGCGATTGCATGTGATTACCGAAAGGGAAAGCATCAATCGCTAATTTGTTTTTAGGGCGAATTGATCGCCAGGGCAGTGCACCAACAGGAGAGTCGTTTATATCGATTAGGTTTTCTGTGCCTGTACCTCGGCCTCTTCATGCGCAATTACATTTTGCCGCGATTTAAGCTTCTCTTTTCGTAGGTAGCGGTAGTGGATAAGGCCAATGATCACGCCGGCAATACCCTCGAGCAAAATAGTATCAGGTGTACCGATAAGTTTTGATACCGACCCCACTAACAGCCCCCCTAAAGGCTGCATACCGAAAAAGACGGTTACATACAGACTGATCACCCTGCCGCGCATGCTCGGTTCAACAATAGTTTGGATAAGCGTATTGCTGATAGCGTTTTGCGACATCATGCCAAAGCCGGTGATCATGGCAAAGAGCAGGGCGATTAAGTAAATATGCTGATGCGAGAAAAGAACGAGTCCTGCGCCTAATATTAAGGTGTTAATAGCCAGAACGAGTTTAAGGTTGCTACCCGTTTTGAGTGAGGCCAGGTACAACGCCCCCACAAAGGCCCCGAAACCAATGGCACTGTCTATTACGCCAAATGTGGTAGCATTGCCTTTGAAAACAATGCGGGCAAAATAGGGGATGAGCGTATTGTAAGGCAATACAAAAAGACTTACCAAGCCAATCATCAATACCACAAAGCCGATGGAAGGCGTCTTTTTTACATAGCTCAGTCCTTCCTTGAGTTCGCCAAAAGCATTTTTGGTGCGTGCTTTAGGTTGATAAGGCGGCAGTTTCATCATTAACAGCGAACCTATTACCGCGATAAAGCTCAGTGCGTTAGACATGAAACAAAAGCCGTCGCCCGCGTACTCCAACACAAAGCCGGCAATACCCGGACCAATGATCCGCGAGAGATTGACCATGGACGAATTTAGTGCCAGTGCATTAGGTAGATCGTCTTTATCATTGATCATCTCATAAACCAATGCCTGGCGGGCGGGCACGTCAAATGCGTTGATGGTGCCCAGTACTACGCTAAGTCCCAATATTTCCCATACGTTATAACGACTCAAAAAAATCAGTAACGTTAATGCCGATGCCTGCATCATAGACGCAATCTGTGTAGCCAGTAATACCTTATAGCGGTTATATCGGTCTGAAACCACACCTCCCCACAACGACAGCAGAAACGAGGGGAACTGGCTGGCAAACAAAGACACACCGAGCATAAAAGTAGAATGTGTGAGCGAGAAAACCACCCAGCTTACGGCCGTCTTCTGCATCCAGGTACCAATGAGCGAGACAGATTGCCCACCAAAATACAGTCGGTAATTACGACTCTTAAACGCCCGAAAAGTATTGATCTTCATAGCCCAGTCCGCTCCATAACTACATCAAACTACCAAACAAGCCGTCATGTTTGCAGGCATTGGTAGTTGCGCTGCAAATTAAAGGAGATAGGATGGAAGTGGAATGTAAAAATGAGGTTAGGAAGGCGGCTTGCGCTCATCTGCGATGAGTGCTTAACGTGGTAGCGCGATTGTATCGCCCGTGGGAATTATAGATGTAATCGCTAAATCAGATATTAGGAGTAACTTAAAACTGTTTGATTGCATATCTATCTCAATCTACAGCAGTTGAATTGCCAACGTTTTCTTTTGCGTATCTACCTGGATCTCATTGCAGCGCTACCCGGAAAACATAGCTTTTTTTATAATCTAACGCATCGTAATATTACAGACGCGCTTGCACTTAATGCAAAGCGGCCGGTATTGATCCTCAAATAACTTTACTATTAAGGCTGCCAGCTATTGCCACTAATGATGATCATATTAATGAGCTTGATGGTGTTGTCGTAATAGTCGAAATCCTTCAGCTTAAAGCGGAGGCTGTAATCCCACACGCTGTTTAACCAACGCTGATTCTTACTGTCGATGCTGGCCGAAACTGCAAAGGGACAAATAAAACTAAGCGCTTCAAAGTAGTGGCTTTTCAGGTCGTTCCCGGCTAAGGTGTAACCGGCCGACAAGTTGTCGGGATTGTTTTGGGTGGTTTCCCTAACCCAGGCGTTAATCTTTTGAAGGATCTGATGAGCTCGAGGATCGCCGTTTAGAAGATAATCGGTGCTCAGCCGCCAGGGCACCCGGCAGGCATTATAATAATAACATCCGTCAAAAGGCGATTCGAGATAATGAGGTTTGGCAGGATGAGGGTGACGATTGGTGTGGATAATAAAATCTGGCAGCAGGCCCGCATCCGGACTAAATTCTTCCTGCATTTTGATAAAAAGCTGGTAGTTTCGATCTATTGCCTTTTTCCAAAGCGGGTTATGATCTGCATTATAAAAAGCCCGGAAATGGTTGGGCATAAAGTCTGATGAGCGCATGTCGAAATAATCATCACTGTCTGACGCTGCCTCGCTGCTTAGCATCACGTTAAACGCAATTGGATTGATCTCTTTTTGTTCAATGGCCTTTAAGATAAGCCGGGCTTCCTTTATATAATTGATACTGCCATGGCTGCCCCATTGTTTGTTGGCCAACAGCAGGGAATAGGCAATGTCCAGGTCACCGTCGGTTGCCGAACTGCCGTCGGTATTTTTACAGCCTGTGGTTTGCGCCCAAGCCATCAGGTAGGGGCTGTAGCGGCTGGCATGAGCGCGATAATAGCGAAACATGCCGTTATAGATCTGCTGTGCATCAGCATCTGCACCGGCCATATAACACATAATCATCATGCCGTAGCCTTGTCCCTCTGACACGCAGATTTTGTTTGACCTGTTATTGCCGAACCAAACATAATATTCACCTGGCCCACAGCCCTTGCGCACGTACTTTTGCTTCCATTCATGATAAAACTGTAATACCTGCTGGTCAAGCGTGTGTTGATTGTACTGGCTCGGTTTAATGCTGCCTTTACAGTAAGTTGTATGCTGCGGAAATGGTCTTGTTACAGGCTGTGCCGACAATTGTTGCATCAGTAAGAGTCCTATGATTAGGAATAACAAACGGGCCGGGATATGCTTTTTAATCATAACAAAAACAGCATTTAGAATTTTAATACTCGGATAAACGAGTTGTTAATCGCATCTCCCTAACCATTGTATATAATAACTGATTCCAACGTACTATTGGTGTGTTTAAAAAACAAGTTTAGCAACATAACTGTAATAATTGTTAACAAACTTGAAACGTATGAAATCGTTAATCGTCAAATTTAGCAGCCTAGCCGCAAAGCAGGTATTAATTTGCACTGCTATAACCTGCTTGTGCATATTATCCGCGTCCGCTCAAAAGAAAGTGCATACAGACTATTCCAATCAGGCTCTTGCAGGTGTGTTGCTGGCTAAGAACGTGCCAGACAAGCCCGGACAATCTGTTACCGTTATGGATACCATCAGCGATTACAGAATGAGTGCCGATACCGCAATTTTTTTCCTCGGTAACGGAGCTGAAGATAGCAGAGTAGCCGTATTGATCCCACATTTCGACAAGATATATAAGAAGCAAATAGCAGGCAGATGGGTGGGTAAACCTTTTTTTGTACGCGGAACTGTTTCTGACTATAACATGCGCCCTGCCGTAATAGTGAAGGAGCATGCGCAGGCACAAATCATCAATAAGGTTAAGGTAAGACATTAAGCGCTTAACAAAATATCCAAAGTAAATCTTCATATGCTATATTAGCAGCCAATAGCCTGGTCCTTGCAGACCGGCTATTTTTATATCTAAATTTTTGAAATGATTAAAGCGTACAAGCTTATAACTGGCGACGACGGCCACTCGCATGTTTTAACTGGCTGGCTCAAAGAAAATTTGATGACACAAGTGGTATCGCTCAAAGTACAGGAGTCGCCGCCTGGCTCAACCCTCGACTGGCACAACGCACCTACTACCCAATTTGTGATTAGCCTGGAAGGTACGCTTGAATTTACCAACTGGTCGGGCGAAACATTTATCCTGCGCCCGGGCGAAATTCTGATTGCCATGGATACCAAAGGTACCGGGCACCAGTGGCGGCTTATCGGCGATGCTCCCTGGCGACGCGCCTATGTGCTTTTTACCGAGGAGGCTAACCTGCATTTTGAAGAGGGTGTTCCGTCGCGGGTGCAATAATTTGATATAATGCCCCCGGCTATCATTAATTCTGCATTTTTTTTAACACATCGCTAAACCTCATTGCTTTCAATTCATTTATATAATTATATTTGCCCCGTTTAATACAAAAAGTATGAAAAGAACACTTGGCCTTGCATTAGCGTTGATTGGAATTCTATTAGTTGCTTCTGCTTTAATATTTACACCTAACCATTCAAATCCGGTTGATTCAACAAACGGTTTGAGCTTTGGTACAATCGTTTTCTTTAGCTCAGAGATTGTTTTTGGCGCAGGGGTGGTTATTTATGCCAGCACTTTTGTTAAAAAGCTGCGTACCCGCGACTAATTTATGTCCAAACCAAACAGGGTGCTTTTGCTCCTGTGAAAAAATATATCCAATCTTTTTTGAGGCAGACGGTATGCTTAAGCGTATCGTCTGCTTTTGTTTTTCTGCCGTTTTAATCTGATCGCTGGTCTCTGCCAATTAACCCTAGTCCACCATTCTTGATCAACCTGTTTTTTCTGCTTTATTAAGCAAAAATTATCGACATTTAGGGCCTTTGCGTTTTCCAATGATCGCCCTATTAAGCCCATGAAAGTCTTAAGTAAAGTCGTTTTAATGCTGCTGGTCATCAGTTTTGCGTCCGCATACACTAAGGATAAGTCACGGTTTAATGTCATTGCCTTTTATACCGCCAGGAATGATCTCGCGCATATCAGTTTTGTGCATGAGGCCAACCGGTGGTTTCCACAGATAGCTAAACAATATCATTTCACCTACGATTCAACCAGTAACTGGAATAACCTTAATCCGCAGTTTTTGTCACATTATCAGGTGGTGATCTTTTTAGATACGCGCCCGGAAGAGTCAGCTCAGCGGGATGCTTTTCAGCAATATATGGAGCGTGGTGGTGGCTGGCTCGGATTTCACTTTTCGGCCTTTGCACTAACGCCGTCCACTTATCCTCAAAACTGGGATTGGTACCATAATATTTTCCTGGGTTCGGGCCAGTATGGAAGCAACACCTGGAGGCCCACCCCGGCCATATTGCGGGTGGAAGATAGGCAGCATCCGGTTACCATGCATCTGCCCAAAACGTTTAAGTCGCAACCCAATGAATGGTACCGCTGGAACAATGATCTGCGCAAAAATCCTGATATTAAAATTCTGTTGGCTATTGATTCAGCTAGTTTTCCCTTAGGCACTGGTCCTAAACAAAGCGAGATCTGGCATAGTGGTTATTACCCTGTAGTATGGACCAACACCCGCTATCATATGGTCTACGTAAATATGGGCCACAACGATATGGATTATGAGCACGGTACCAATAAAGAACTTTCTCAAACTTTTGGCAACAAGGATCAAAACCAATTGATCATTAATGCCCTGTTGTGGCTCGGTGGCCAGGAAAAATAAAAAAAAGCTAAAAAAATTAGATTTTTCATTTCGCTGCTGACATAGGGTTGTCACAACCTGCTGCTACCTTAGCTGTATCAATTATTGTGTTATGGATACAGCTATTATCGAAACTTTTCATGTAGTGGGCCTTGCCATCAGAACAACAAACCGGAACAATCAGGCTGTTTCGGACATAGAATTTTTATGGGAGCGGTTTTTTGATGAAAATATCAGCAAGCTTATTCCCAACAAAATAGGAAAGGATATTTACGGTGTATATACCGATTACGACGGCGATCATACCCAAACCTACACAACGATCTTAGGCGTAAGGGTGCCCTCGCTCGATCATGTTGCCCCTGGTTTAGCCGCCAGAACGATTGAAAGAGGTAAATATGCCACATTTACCGCGAAAGGAAATATCAACGAAGGGGTAGTAGGAAAAACCTGGAACCGCATCTGGAACAGCCCGATACCCAGAAAATACACCACCGACTTTGAGGTGTACAGCGAAAAATCATGCGTTGTACAAGATGCGGAGGTGGATATTTTTGTGGCGGTTTAGAGAGGTCAATAGTCAATGGTCCATGGTAGTCTATAGTTGCCATGGACTATCGACTATGGTCCATGGACAACTATAAACACATCAACAGAAGTCGATTAATTCACCTTCTTAATCTCTACGCGACGGTTAACGGCGCGGCCTTCTTCGGTGTCATTGCTGGCAATGGGTTTGGTGGCGCCGAAGCCTCTGAGGGCCAGTTGCGATTGCAGAACGCCGGTGTTCACCAGGTATGTTTTTACCGCATTGGCTCTTTCTATAGACAACTCATTATTATGCTCAGGCGTACCTTCGGCTGAGGCGTGGCCGCTTAAAAGGAATTTAACAGACGGATCTTGTTTCATGGCTGCAGCAGCTTTGTCCAAAATCGGGTATGAATCTGTTTTTAACACCGCTGAGTTAAATTCAAACTGAATGTTGCGGAAATTATAGTCGGGTTTAGCCGGAGCAGCCTCTTCTTGTGCAGGTTCTGCAGGCGGAGCAGGCACTGGCTTAGGGGCCGGTGTTTCTGGTGCAGGGGTTTCTACCTCGGCTGTAGGCTTTTTCTGAGCCAGTTTTTTAGAACGGCAAGCCTCCTGCGACACCACAAGCATCATAGCTAACGACAAAAGGATAGGGGTTTTTACAAGTTTCATAATCGGGAAATAGTTTTAGTCGGCCGTAAACTTATAAAAAGATGCTTCAAGAGGCAAGAGAAATAAGTATTTGCTTGGGGATCCGGGGGGACCCTCCCCGATGGGGAGTGCTTAAGAGACAGGTAGAAGGCAGCTTAATCTTCCGGCCTTTCCTTCGGGTCTGCCATACGCACAATCCGGGGTTGAAATTTGGCCAAAACTTCAACCAGATCTGTCTGGGCGGCCATTACCGTGTTGATATCCTTGTATACCATGGGTGCTTCATCCAGGTCCGAACCTAAGAGCGTAATCTTTTTGTCCTTCAGTTCGGCCTCCACGATGTCGCGTTTTAATGTTTTAAAAGCAGCGCTCCGGCTCATTACACGGCCGGCCCCGTGCGCCGCGGAATTAATAGAAACGGGATCACCTTTCCCTTTAACCACAAAGCCCGGCGTACTCATAGAACCCGGAATAATACCCAACACGCCTTTCCCGGCAGGAGTAGCTCCTTTGCGGTGTACCATCACTTCGGTTCCATCGGCAAGCTGTTCTTTCCAGGCAAAATTGTGGTGGTTTTCTATACGTATCAGGGGTTGGCGGTTAAAGGCCTTGGCAATTTTATTGTGAATTTCGTGGTGGTTAGCCGATGCATAATCGCCCGCCAGGTTCATTGCTAACCAGTACTCCTGTCCCTCTTCGGTTGCTAAATCCAGCCAGGCCAGGTGTCGCGCTTCATGCGGCAGCTTCGTCTTTTTCATGGCCAGATCTGAATAGTAGCCCGCTATGCTTCCCCCAAACCCACGCGAACCCGAATGGGAAAGCAACGCCAGGTAGTTACCCGCAGGTACGCCATCCAATGCGTCTTGCTGTATAGTAAGCTCTCCCCATTCCACAAAGTGATTTCCTGTACCTGAGGTGCCGAGTTGTCTGTAGGCTTTGTCTTTCAGCGCACGAACTTGTTTAACGGCATTCCATTCCGGCCGATCAAAAAGCGTAGTGTCATCATGCTTTTTTGTTTCGCTACCCATGCCAAAGTGGGTGTGCTTTAACAGCAGGCTTTTTAACTGCTCCTTGTCGTTGTCAACAGCTTTAGCAGGTATATCAAAAATGCTGAGGCACATACGGCAGGCAATATCGACACCTACGGCATAGGGAATAATGGTATTAGCCGTTGTGGCGAGCACGCCGCCAATAGGAAGGCCATATCCCTGGTGGGCATCGGGCATTAAAGCGCCCGCAACTGCAACCGGAAGTTGGATAGCAGTTTTCATTTGGGCAAGGGCGCCCGGTTCAATATTTTCAGCGCCGTATACCGGGAAATTGGCCATTTCCTTTTTGAGCTCATTGATACTGCGGGGCTGCTTGATAAAGTGCCCCGCTTTACGCAGCCTGATCACTTCATCAGCCAGGTTTTTAAACTTGCCGTTCTTTTTAAGGGCATAGGGTTCAGGCTCATCAATTAGCGCTTCCAGGTTGATCAGCACCGTTTGTTTGTCCATCACTTTATGTTTCAGCAACCCGTTCGCCACGCGGCTAAACTTTACCAGCAGATCCAGATCAGTTACGCCGAGGGCGGTAATATCACCATTTGTTATTTTTTCCATTTGCCCTATTGCTAAAGCCTAAATAATTTAACAGACCAAAATTTAGTTGGTTCCAATATCGGAAACAAAACACATAGTTATGTGGGCAGTATTTCTGCGCCGTGTAGTTTGAGCTTTATAAAAAATGTCGGAACGAATAAATAGGGTAAATAATTCAGATTTAATACATATTTAGGCAATACCATATTATATTAGCAGCCATGTTGCTATCCTTATCCTCTTTGCGATGTCTGATTTTAAACTGAAACTAAAACTTATCTATCTACCCTATTTGCTTATAAGTATTGGTTTTATTTCTCTTTATACTTTTTTCCATTGGCTGTTAATTATTAAATTAAAGCTCATTTCTCCAGACGAGAATCTGGTTAATCTTTGGTTACCCATAGCTATGCCCTGGATGCCACTCCTGATGTGGTTAAGACCGCGTACCAAACTTCTTATTATCAAAAATACAAACCGCAGTGACTGGCCCACTTTCTACATTTTTATTGCTGCGATATTTATCATAGGTGCCACGCTGGTTGCACAGAGTTGGATGGTAACAGCCACCGGCAAGCTTACTACGCTTGATGATATTACTCATGTTAAGGACCAGCCCTTAACCAAGTATTACAAGCTAAAGCACTATTTTATTGACAAGAAACACAGTTTGTTTTCACGGAGAGCTGAAACAAGCGGGCGATATAACCAGCATCTTAAGTTCTATCTTTATGTAGTATGCCCCGTTTTAGTTGCGGCGGATACGGCGACGACTAAGTTGAAAGATTCTGCAGACCGACCTGTGGCCGTAAACGGAGCAGCAGATACTTCTGTAAAGGCAAAAGTTAACCTGGCTCCCGTGGCGTGGTTAGGTGTTCGTTATGCTTTGCAAATTAGCAGCCATCTCAGCGATGCCGAAAGGCAAAATCAATTTGAACATTTTTTTGAGGAAAAGGATAAAGGTCTTGATACGGCCTCACTGCAAAATTTTGTTTACCTGGACCGGATCGGTAATAACGAGAACCGGACGGGCTACCTAAAAGCGATAAAAACCTTTGCTGGCGCTAAAAATAATAACCCTATTATATTTGAACCGGTAACCCAGCCATTCGAAGCGCGTAACGGAAAAAAAGCACAATTAACGTTGGGCCTTGCCATTGCAGGCGCAATAATATGGTTAGTCATGATATCTATTCCTGGCTTAAAGCGGCTAGATGCTGAACAACTGCTTGTAGTAAACGAAGGGTAAGAGCGATCAGGCTGCGAGGTACTTTAATGTTTTGCTCAACGGCCATACAACAAAGCTAACAATCGTTCAGAATTGAATACAGGTGTTTAAAAAAGGATCATCTCAGTATTTCTTTCGACAGCGCGCCGGTGCGTAACGAGTACGAGGAGTGTTAAATAAAAGCTAACTTCTTGTTGTGCCTGTTAAATTTTTGATCGTTATAGTGGGTAAAAGAAGTTTTGACGCAATTGAAAAGGTCGTGAACGGGCCGTTGAAATTTTTAATTAATAGAAGGGCAATTTTTTAAAGTGTGGCATTATTTTGGCACTTAATGGGTGCGGGCTATAGTAGCCAGCGCAAAAACGTAAGTAACATGTCAATATTAAGTGTCGTACTTCAGGAAAGCGCTTTATTATTATTAGTATTGCTGCCCCTTGCTCATCTCAAAAGGCAAAACAAAAGGGGGGATTCCGGCATCAGTAATTTGGCTGTTAATGAAAAGGGCTACCTCGAAGAAATTACAGGCAATTATTCTGATCAACACCATATGAGATAATGATCGCTAAAGCAATCGCATAATAATCCCGGCAGGTTTAACTTGCCGGGATTTTTTATTATTATTGTGTTAAACTTATCTTTTTTTAAATTAAACGCATCTTTTTAACACAGTTGTTGTTTTATCTTTTACTGCCGGTCCCGTCACATATGTCTAATCTTCTCTTTTATTGTTCGCTTTTCTTATGCAGTTCAATCAATCAAACGAAAGGATTTCCGATCAGGCATTTAAAATACTTGACAGCTTACCTGTAGCTTGCATAGAGCTTGACGCTGCCTGTAATTTTGTTTACCTCAATACTAAGGCAGAAGAGCTGCTAAAGCTGGACCGCAATATTATGTTGGGGCGCAATTATTGGGAAATTTTTCCGCACCTGCGCAATACCGAGTGTTATAAAGTTGTTCAGAATGGCATTGCTGCTAAAAGTCGGTGCGTTTATGAATATTTCTCCAATACCATAGGTGCGTGGATAAGGATGGAGATTATTCCTTCCGAAGCTGGTGTTGTGGTTATGATTACCGTGATCAACGAGATGCAGGAAGCCAAGGCAAAGTTGCTGGAGGAACAGCGGCGTCATAAACTGGCGCAGGAAGTAGGCCGGTTGGGATATTTTGAGCTGCAGCTAAACGGAACTGATCTATATTGGAGCGACGAGCTATACCGCATTCACGGTTTGCAGCCCCAGAGCGAAGTTATAACTACAGAAAGATTCATCTCTTTTATACATCCCGATGATAGGCCGTTGTTTCTACAGCAAATGAAGGCCTTGCATGAGCAGCAGCAACGTTTAGATGTATTTACGCGCATAATACGTGCAGATGGCCAGATACGTGTTGTACGCCGCAAGGCAGAATATCTTAAAGATCCTAATAGCTTTGTTGACCGTATTTACGGAACTGTACAAGACGTTACTGAAGAGTATGAAGTGCGGCAGGAACAAAGAAAATCGGAACGGTTACTTAATGCCATATTTGAAACTTTGCCGCTGGCTTTAAGTCATAACAAAGCTATCAGGGATAATGAGGGCCATGTGGTAGATTTTGAGTTAATGGCTATAAATGGAGCTAAAGAGAGGCTAATAGGCTCGCACAAACGGGATCTTATTGGGAAACGCCGTACGGAAATTTCTCCCGGCATTGAAAGGCAGCCAGTCTTTGCCCAAATGATAAAAGTAGCCGAGAGCGGAGTGCCCTTTGTTGAAGAAGTGTATTCTTATTCCTCAGGCCAGGAAACTTGGTCCATGGTGAATATTATTCCTCTTGATGACGGAGTAATGGTAGCGATTGAAGATATGACGCAACGTAAGCAGGCCGAGATAGAAAGGCAAAAGGCATTTCAAATACTTGAAGCAAGTGTTATCGCAGTGTTTGAGTTTGGGTGGGATGGCAGACTCGTTTATCTCAACCAAAAGGCAGCCCAGGGATGGAAAGTTGACCGCAAGGAACTTGAAGGTAAGAAGTTTTCTGTGCTTTTTTCTGCTGATATAGGCCAGGACTGGTATAACGCAATTGAAACAGCGATTTATAAACGGTTGGAGGCAGAGATGGAGTTTTATTCTCCCGTTTTTGACGGCTGGACCCACATGAAGGTCACACTTTCTGAGCGTGGCGTTATTGTCAGTTTTTCCGATATCAATAACCGGAAGGAGGTGGAGGAAAAAGTAAATGAACAGGCGCATTTTATCAAACGGATTACCGAGACGGTACCAGACCTGTTAGTGGTTAGGGAGATACCGTCCAGGCAGCTGGTATATGTAAATGAGGAGGCGCTTTTGCTGACCGAGTTTCATCCGGACCATGTGGCCGATGTTGACCGTTATTATGAACGTTTTGCCACCCTCGAGGATGAGGAGGTTAATGCCGTTGAATGCCAGGCCAGGCAGAAAGGCCAGGATTGGCAATGGTTTAGAGTGCGTGGAAAAGTATTTCAGCGTAATGATCTGGGCGAACCTACTCACATAGTTAATGTTATTCAGAACATGACGTTGCAAAGGGAAGCAGAGCGGCAGTTAAAGGAAAGCCGTGACCTGCTCCAGTCTTTTTTTGATACAACCTTAATGGGTATTGCAGTGCATGAGGCGGTAAGAGACAAGCAAGGCAATATTCTTGATTTCAGGATCAAATTGGTGAATCACGAATTGGAGAAACTTACTGGCCGCACTGATATGGTTGGTCAGCTTTATGGGGCCGAATTCCCCGGAATTAAGGAGATGGGCCTCTTTGACGTGATGCTGGACGTAATGAAAACCGGCGAACCACGTTCTATAGAGTATAACTATCAGTATGACGGTTTTAAAAAATGGTTTTCGAGTATGTTTGTGAAGCTTAACGATGGTCTTATCGCTACCAATTTAGATATTACCGAGCAGAAACTTGCTGAGGAAGAGAAGTTTAAGAACCTTACGGTATTGCAGCAGTCAGAAGAAGTTGCCAATATAGGCAGCTGGGAGTATGATCGGCAAAGCGGATCCTATAAGTGGTCTGACGGTATGTACCGGTTGTTTGAGCTTGAAAAGGAAAGCGACATTGAACCGGAAATTTACAGGCAGTATTCTACCGAAAGAGGCAGGCTGGCAGCCGAAAGGGTGATATTTAATATTAAGTTTAGCGAAAAGGAATTTGAGGAGATCCTGGAAATCAGAACGAACGGTCGTAAAAAGTTTATTAAATTAAAAGCGACAGTTGTTTTTGGCGATAATGGTCAGCCCGAACGGATATTGGGCGTAGATATGGACATATCGGCTATGAAGCAGGCCGAAGACAGAATAAAGGAAGATGCCGCTCTGATTAAAGGTATAGCAGACGCCGCACCGGATATGTTATACGTGATCGATATACACAATAAGCACCTTGTTTATGCTAATAATAATGTGCTGCAGCTTTTCCAGAAAACCATGGATGAAATAAAGGCCATTGGCTCTTTACTCTTTGAAGCTGTTATTTATCCCGCCGACCGCGAAAAGTTTGAGGAGAACATCAGGCAGTTGCAGCATGCCAAAGATAATGAAGTAAAAGAACTTACCTATCGTCTCATTGATAGTAAAGGCGTAATGCACTGGATAAAAACCCGCAGAACCGTTTATAAACGTGATGAAGCTGGAGTGCCCACCCACATTATTGGCATGTCGCAGGATATTACGACCCAGATAAAGCTTAAAGAAAAAAATAAGCAGCTGGTAAAGGAGCGTAAGCAGATGGCTGAGCGGCAACAGGAGGAGATCTTCAGGGCTACGCTAAGTACCCAGGAGGAAGAACGCAAACGTATAGCCGAGAGCCTGCACAACGGATTGGGACAACTATTATATGGCGTTAAACTGAACATGGGCCAGATCAACATTAACCGACCAGACAGGTTGGAAGAAAATCAGCTCGCGTTACAACAAACCGGAAATTTGCTTGCCGAAGCTATTAAGGAAAGCCGCCGCATCTCGCATGAGCTAATGCCAACTATCCTGGAAGATTTTGGTTTGCGAGACGCTATTGAAGATATATGCCGGCAGTTTAGCCAGGCCGTTCATTTTAAATGTCAGTTTATGGGATTAACCCGTAAGCTTGATAAATTTATCCAGATAGCTGTTTATCGAATTGTGCAGGAGCTGATGATGAATATAGTTAAGCATGCGGAGGCCAAAGAAGCATATATTAAGGTTGAAGTAAGTACCGAGGAGGTGCGGATAACAGTGAAGGATGACGGTGTTGGTTTTAATACATCCAGCGAGAAAAGTAATGGTATAGGTTTAAAAACCATTCAAAGTAAGGTTAAGCTGCTTAATGGCCATTATAACATCATATCGTCGCCGGGTGGCGGCTCTATCATTGAGATTAGCTTTCCTAATAAAAGCAGTTAGGGGGGAGTACCGCAGATATAATATTAGTAATCTGTTATTAATTTAGGCGATATTTGATAACTTTCTACCCGTTATTAACCACCACCTTTATAAATGAACAGACGCCAATTTGTACAGAACACAGCTATTTTGAGTGCGGCATTTCTATGTCCGGACATTACCAACGCAGCAATTGCCGAATATCCGGTAGTGCGTACGCCGCTTGCGCAGCGCAGGTTTAAAAGCAAGGCTATAGAACAAGCAATTACCGAATTTCAGTCAAAGGTTAAGGACCACGAATTGGGCTGGTTGTTTGGTAACTGTTTTCCAAACACACTTGATACAACAGTAACTTACCGTGTTAAAGACGGTAAGCCAGATACTTATGTGATCACCGGTGATATCGACGCCATGTGGTTGCGCGACAGCAGCGCTCAGGTTTGGCCCTATCTCAATTTAATAAAGTCTGACAAGCAATTGCAGCAACTTGTTGCGGGTGTGATCAGGCATCAGGCCGGTTGTATTTTTAAGGACCCTTATGCAAACGCTTTTTATGACGACCCGAATAAGGTAAGCGAATGGGTACATGATCTTACTAAAATGCAACCTGGCGTACATGAGCGCAAATGGGAGATTGATTCACTTTGTTATCCCGTGCGTTTGGGTTACCAATACTGGAAACTAACCGGCGATAACAGTCCGTTTGATGATCGCTGGAAACAAGCCATCGCACTTATTTTAAAAACCTTTAAGGAACAGCAGCGCAAAGATAGCCTCGGCCCTTATTCTTTCCAGCGTACTACTGCGTTCGCTACAGATACTGTGCCGATGGGTGGCTATGGTTACCCGGTAAAGCCAGTCGGGCTCATTTGTTCGGCCTTCCGCCCGAGTGATGATGCTACTATATACTCTTACCTAATTCCATCCAACTTTTTTGCGGTTGTGAGCCTTAAGCAAGCGGCAGAAATGGTAACTGCAATAGCTAAGGATACTAATTTAGCAGCTGAGCTAACCACCCTAAGCGCTGAAGTAGAGCAGGCGTTGCAGAAATATGGTGTAATAGATCATCCGCAGTATGGAAAGATCTATGCCTATGAAGTAAACGGATTTGGCAGTTACAATTTAATGGACGATGCCAATGTACCGAGTTTATTGGGACTTCCATACCTTGGAGCAGTTTCAGTAAGCGACCCGATATATCAAAATACCCGTAAAATGCTGTTATCGCCAGAGAATCCTTTCTTCTTTAAAGGTACAGCAGGCGAGGGGATAGGCGGTCCGCATGTGGGTTTGAATATGATCTGGCCAATCAGCATCATTATCCGCGGTTTAACCAGCCAGGATGATGAGGAAATCAGGCATTGTATCCAAATGCTGAAGAGCACTCATGCCGGTACCGGTTTTATGCACGAATCGTTCCACAAAGATGATCCTAAAAACTTTACCCGTAAATGGTTTGCCTGGGCTAATACGCTGTTCGGCGAGTTTCTGTGGGAAACCTATAAGCAAAAACCGTACTTGTTATCCTGATTAGCGAATAAACTTTAATAAATCAATAAATGATCCGACTCTGTGTTATTCAATTTGCTCCTGTATTTGGCAACAAGCAAGTCAACCGGGAAACAATACGAACTTTAACCAATGACATTGAGTCGGATATTATTTTATTGCCTGAGCTCTGCACAACCGGCTACTCTTTCCTTACACCGGAAGAAGTAGCGGAACAGGCGGAAGATGCAGCCGGCGAAACGGCTATGCTGCTGCAGCAAATAGCCGAAGAAAAAAAGGCAATGGTAATTGCCGGATTTGCCGAGCAAGCTGCCGATGGTTGTTACAATTCTGCAATGATAGCAGCTCCGGGTCAACCGCCGCACATCTATCGTAAAACACACCTGTTTTATAAAGAGAAGCTGGCTTTTAAAGAAGGCAATTTGGGCTTTACAGTATATAAGCATCCCTTAAAAGATGTCAAGGTCGGCGTAATGATCTGTAACGATTGGCGCTATCCGGAGGCCGCACGTTCGCTCGCATTAAAAGGGGCCGATATCATTGCTTGTCCGTCAAATCTGGTTTCCAGCCTCTGGCAAAAAGTAATGCCAGCCCGGGCATTTGAAAACAAAGTGTATTTGGCAGTAGCTAATCGTTATGGTGAAGAGAACCGAACACTGGCAGACGGCCAAAATCAGCAACTCAACTTTAGCGGCGGCTCTGTTTGTTACGATTGCTTTGGCGATCCCATCGCTTCAGCAGGCCCCGCTGGAGATGCAGTGCTCAGCATAGAGTTTGATCCGCTGCAGGCTCGCGACAAATCATTCAACCCCTACAATGACCTGCTGGCTGATCGCAGGCCTCAGTATTATTTTTAGCACTGTGTTATCCCGTTTTTTAATAGTTTACTGCTCGTTGTGTTTTATAGCGGCGAGAGCAGAGGGAACCTATTCATGGAAGGTAGCAGAATAAGAGGTTCGCAATGGTTTCGTAGTACCACTGTGCGAAATAAAGCATCAGCTGCACCCAATAGTCATGGTGCGGATAAATTATTTTAAGCGATAATGCTGTCTAACAAACGTTTGCTTAAATAGAATCATGGAAATGCAGAACTTAACCACTTGCAGAAGTTGCTTTTAAAATTGACATTTGTGTCATCCACCCTATACATTAACCTGAATGAACAATTTATTTCGGCTCAAATTTAACTGCAGGAGGCCGGTAAATATTACACAAACACTGCTTATTGCTTTAGTATTATTTGTAGCCTCGGCACCATTCGCTGTTAAAGCGCAGCAACGTCCCAATATCATTTTCGTTCTTGCCGATGACCTCGGGTATTCTGACCTCGCCTGTTACGGTAGTCCGGTTATCAAGACGCCCTTTTTAGACAAGATGGCACGTATGGGTGTGCGCGAGACTAATTACGTGGTTGCCAGCCCTACCTGTACGCCGTCAAGAGCGGAACTGTTGACGGGAAGATATGCCTCCAGAATGAATCTGGGATTTCCCATTGCGCCGGGTTCGGTAGAAGGCTTGCCGAAGGAGGAAGTAACCATTGCAGAAATGCTCAAAGCCGTTGGCTACCGCACCGCCATGATTGGTAAATGGCATTTGGGGGATCATACCCCTGATAATTATCCAATGGCGCAGGGCTTTGATTCTTATTATGGCATGTTGTACAGTCATGACTACCGTTATCCCTACGTGCAGACAGATACAACGCTTAAAATATTCAGAAATCACAAACCGGAAATAATTAAACCGGCCGATTCTTCGCTTATAGGCTTATATACCCGTGAGGCCATACGCATTATCCGCCAGCAGAAAAAGGGTCAGCCTTTTTTCCTTTACCTCGCACATAACGTACCCCATTTGCCAGTTGTCTTTGCTGCGCGTAATGGTGATAACACAGAAGGTAACGGCGGAGCATTGGGCGATGTGGTAACGCATCTGGACGAAAGTCTGGAGCAGATCTGGAAGGTATTAGAGGAGCAGGGCCTGGCTGATAATACGATCTTTATGTTTTCGAGCGATAACGGCCCTTGGAATGACTTTCCGGATCGGATGTCGGCAGATGGTGCAACTAAACGCTGGCACACCGGGACAGCAGGTATGTTTAAAGGCAGTAAGTTCCAAACCTACGAAGGCGGCGTTCGCGAACCTTTTATTGTGTACTGGAAAAATCACACGCCCAACGGGGTTACTTTAACCGACATGACCAGCAATATGGACGTGCTACCAACTATAGCCGAATGGGTTAAAGCACCCTTACCAAAAGGCAGAACGCTCGATGGACAGTCTGTTGCCGGTTTGCTTACGGGCAAACAAAGCGGCAACCTTAAGCATCGCCCTATTTATTACGTAAATGGCGTTTGCGAAGCCGTACGTGATGGCGACTGGAAGTATCGTGAAATAAAAGTGGACCCGAAACAATCTGGAAGTGCGATTAAAACGCGCGAACTCTTCAACCTCTCCTGGGACCCGGCAGAAAGAAGTAATATCATAAACGATTATCCTGAGATTGCTGCGAGGTTAAAGAAGCTGTTTGATCAGTTCCCTGGCAACGCGACTAATTAATTGAGAATTGGGGAGGCGGCTGAGCTTACTTGTCAGGCTGAGTTTATCGAAGCCCAAGTGGATAGGCCCTTTACGCGTCCTTCGACTCCACTCATGACCCTCCTTTTTTTCAAGTTGAAGCTAACCAATATTGTCAGGCTGAGTCATAAAATCCGGGGCCTCTGAAGGTGAAATGACAGCGATCTAACTAAATAAAATGCTAGGTCATGCTGAATTTATTTCAGCACCCCACATGCAAGGTTCTCGTCCTGTGGGGTGCCGAAACAAGTTCGGGATGACCCTTAGAGCGAATTTTTCGAATCTGTCATGGGTAGTTTATCGAAGCCTCATCCCGCTATTTTTAAATTTAATTGTAAAAAATACATTTATTCTTTTTATTTGTATCGAACTGATTGTAAACCGCTAATGGCCAGAACCTGTCTTCAGGTTTTGGGTGCCGTGTTGTGTGTATAGATTGACGTTGTAGAGTAACAGCATGTGCCAAATAAGCCTGCGTAAAGATCAGTAGCAAACCATTGATGAAACGCTCCATTATTGTACTTCTGTTCACCATTTCATTTGCCGCGGCTTTAGAGGTGGGCTCCTTATCGTCTACTGCCCGTAACAGGACTGTTGTTGATGTTAAGCCCGATGAGAAAGACGTAGAACAAGACGCACGTCTGCTTCAAATTCCGGAAGGATACCGAAAGAACCTGCACTGGGATCTGGTGCTGGATTCAGTAGGCAAAAACGGATCTTTAATTACCTGGCAGTCTGGTAATCCACAATACATCTCAGATCGAGGGAAGCTGTTAAAGCTTTCTCCGCGCGGCGAAAGTAAAGTAAAAGTTGTGATGACGGCAACTATTACTGCCCGTACTGCAAAACGCACCAAAACCTTTAATATAGAGGTGGCTAATGAAGAGCCGCGGTTTGATGGCTATCTCTTTGCTTATTTTGAAGGCTCGGGGCCGGGAGAAAAGCAGGAGCAATTACGCTTTGCCGCAAGCGCAGATGGCATACACTGGCAGGCATTGAATAATAATGAACCTATTATCCCTTCTGACAAGATCTCTGAGACAGGCGGCATCCGCGATCCGCATATTTTACGCGGTGAGGACGGTAAAATTTTTTATATCGTAGCTACAGATATGCTTACCGTTAAGAACGGGTGGGATACTAATCCCGGTATTGTAATGCTCAAGTCTAAGAATTTGACCGATTGGAGCAGTCATGGCTATATTGATCTGGCTAAAACCTACCCCGATAAGTTTGCTAATGTGAAATGGGTTTGGGCACCTCAAACAATTTATGACCCTGCTGCCGGTAAATACCTGGTTTATTTTACCGTGCGTTATAAGGATAATCCCTCCCTTGATTTTTACTGCGCTTATGCCAATAAAAGTTTTACAGGTTTTGAAGCCGAACCACAACTAATGTTTAAACCCAAATATGGCGCTATAGACGGCGACATTATTTATAAGGACGGCCTTTATCATTTCTTTTACAAGGGCAATACCAAGAATGAGGAGGGCAGGGAGATCCAAAACGGTATACAGCAAGCTGTTGGTAAAACTTTGGAGGGTCCCTGGGCAGAAACTTTTAAATATGTAGACGCCTATTCTGAAAGGCATGTACCGGTGGAAGGTTCGGGAATTTTTAAACTTAATAATTCCAATACTTATATCCTGATGTATGATATGTACACCAGCCACCGTTATGAGTTTCAGCGTAGTGATGACCTGTTTAAGTTTTCAACCACGCCGCAGTCGTTCACCAAGAACTTTAATCCGCGGCATGGAACGGTGATGAGCATTACTGCTGAAGAAGCGGTGCGGTTGAACCACAAGTGGGGAGCCGTGCCGTCGCAATTGTTGAACGATACTGCTAAAAAATAATACTAGAAATGATAAATCCTTATAAATCACTACTCCTGTTGTTGACATTTAGTCCGCTGGCGCTATTTGCACAAGAGCAGAACAATAAAAAAGCTCCTTCCTTTGACGAGGTAATAACAGAAGCTGCCTCCAAACACGTTAAAAAGCAAAACATTGTACTGGATACTGCCGACAAAATAGTCGTCCTTCCGGTTAAACCAGGCACCAATCTTAAAAATTTTAGTCCGGATTTTGTAACCTCAGATGGTGTAACAATCACTTCAAAAACCCATGATTTTACGCGTGGTCCGGTGTCTTATACCGTAACTATAGCAGGGCAGGGGACCAAAACCTATAGCGTCGCCGCCAAAGAATATCACAATCCGGCGCTTGATGGATTATATGCGGATCCGGATATTATCTACGCAGAAAAAACCGGCCGGTTTTACATCTATCCCACTACTGATGGTTTTACCAATTGGTCTGGGTATTATTTTAAAGCCTTTTCTTCCAAAGACCTCGTGAACTGGAAGGACGAAGGTGTAATTCTGGACCTGAAAAAAGATGTAAGTTGGGGGCATGTGAGGGCTTGGGCTCCTACTATTATTGAGCGAAAGATAAACGGCAAGTACAAATACTTTTATTATTTCTGCGACGAGCAGAAGATCGGCGTAGCTGTAAGCGACAACCCGACAGGGCCGTTTGTGGATAGCGGACATCCGTTGATTGATAAACGTCCTGCCGGATTTTCAAGGGGAGGCCAGAGCATAGATCCCGATGTTTTTCAGGATCCTAAAACTGGTAAGTACTATTTGTTCTGGGGCAATGGTTATATGGCCGGTGCGGAACTGAATGACGATATGGTATCGCTCAAAACGGAGACTATCAAAGAGCTTACCCCTAAATCAACCTTTACCGAAGGCAGCCATGTGTTTTACCGCAATGGTATCTACTACTTTATGTGGTCGCAGAATGATACCCGCGATCCTAATTATCGCGTTCGTTATGGTATGGCAACATCACCGCTGGGTGGCATTACCATGCCAGAAGATAATCTGGTGATTGCCAGGGACGATGCAAAGGGAATCTATGGAACGGGTCACAATTCAACCATCCAGGTGCCAGGCAAAGATGAATGGTACTTGGTTTATCACCGTTTTACCTACCCAAAAGGTATAAAGATGGGTCGCGAAGCCGGTTACAACCGGGAGGTATGCATCGATAAAATGGAGTTTAATGCAGATGGTACCATTAAACAGGTTAAACCTACGCACGAAGGGATAGCGCCGGTGAGCGTGAAATGAATTGATAACTAACGCTAACACCAACTATAAAACAGTACTGTATGTATTTGACTTCCCGGCTAAAAAAAATAATGTCTTTATTGCTTGTGTCGACAATGCTTGGCAATAGTCCATTGTTTGCACAGCAAAAAAAGGCCCCCATTATGGGTTGGAGCAGCTGGAACAATTTCAGGGTTAATATTGATGAAAAGATGATCAGGGAACAGGCTGATGCTATGGTAGCCTCCGGACTTTATGATGCCGGTTACCGGTTCATCAATATTGACGACGGTTACTTCGGTGGCCGCGATGCTGCAGGTCATCTTTTTTCCAACAATGCCAAGTTTCCCTCCGGCATGAAAGCGCTTGTTGATTACATTCATAGTAAAGGTCTTAAAGCCGGAATTTACAGTGATGCCGGTAACAACACCTGCGGTTCCATGTGGGATAAGGACGCCAATGGGGTCGGTTCTGGTATGTATGGCCATATTAATGACGATTGCAACCTCTTTTTTAAGCAATGGGGTTTCGACTTTTTAAAGGTTGACTGGTGCGGCGGAGAAAAAATGGGGCTTAACGAGGAGCAGGCTTATACACCCATCATTAACGCGGTTAAAGCGATTGACAGCAATATTGTATTTAATATTTGTCGCTGGCAGTTTCCCGGAGTATGGGCAATTAAGAAAGCAGATTCATGGCGCATTTCAGGTGATATCAGCGCCCACTTTGGGTCGATACTGAAAATAATAGATCTTGATGCTGATCTGTACAAATATGAGTCGGCCGGTCATTATAATGATATGGATATGCTCCAGGTAGGCCGGGGAATGAGTTATGATGAAGATAAAAGCCACTTCTCTATGTGGTGCATGCTCAACTCGCCACTGCTGGCCGGAAACGATCTGCGCCATATGTCTAAACAAACCTTAGAGATTCTCACCAATAAGGAAGTGATCGCTTTAAACCAGGATCCGGGCTATAAACAGGCCATGAGACTTTCGGCGGCAAACGATGTAGAAGTATGGGCTAAACCGTTAGGAGCGGAGGGAAGCAAGGCTAAAGCCGTCGCTATTTTAAATCGTAGCGACGTTGAAACTACCTTTAACCTTTCATCGTCAGCGTTAGGCATTGGCGCAAAAAGCAGGTTAAGAGATCTTTGGTTGCATAAAGATCTCGGTGTTATTGGAAAAGAGCGCCGGTTCAGCATTCCTAAACATGGTATTGTAGTATTAAAAATAATTGATTAAGAAAATGCCTTTTTTAACCCAATACAGGCCACGTTCAACTATCCTCTAAAAAAGATAAAATAAATAGGCTGGATTTTATGCAATCGATTGCATATATTTGACTCGTGCTCTGAAAATCTCAGCGCGGGCCGCTTTTAAAGCTAATAAACCACAGTAAAAAAAAACTATATAAACTCAATGAGCAACAAAGATATAGCAGAATTAAAGCGCATATCCTCACAGGTACGGCGCGACATTGTAAGGATGGTGCACAGCTGCCAGTCAGGTCACCCGGGCGGTTCGCTGGGCTGTACCG
>Ga0157372_10000284_pt1 | contig 56386 bp, 57 predicted proteins | sample C55metaG_FD_115307 | JGI IMG/M metagenome (GOLD analysis project Ga0157372, IMG submission 115307) | Corn rhizosphere microbial communities from Kellogg Biological Station, Michigan, USA - C5-5 metaG | ecosystem: Host-associated > Plants > Roots > Rhizosphere > Soil | place: USA: Michigan... | reverse complement strand
CCCCGAAATGGGGCGGCGACCTCGATCAGATCGACTTCGAAGACATCCACTACTTCGTCCGCGCCTCGGCCCAGAACAGCGAGGACTGGAGCGAGGTCCCGGAGGACATCAAAAACACCTTCGACCGCCTGGGGATCCCGGAGGCTGAGCGCAAATTCCTCTCCGGCGTCGGCGCCCAGTACGAGAGCGAGGTCGTCTACCACCAGGTGAACGAGAAGCTCGAGGCCCAGGGCGTGATCTTCACCGACATGGACACCGCCCTGCGCGAGCACGAGGACCTCGTGCGCGAGTACTGGGCGACGGTGATCCCGCCCAACGACAACAAACTGGCGGCGCTGAACAGCGCGGTCTGGTCGGGCGGGTCCTTCGTCTACGTGCCCGCCGGGGTCAAGGTCGAGATGCCGCTGCAGGCCTACTTCCGGATCAACACCGAGAACATGGGCCAGTTCGAGCGGACGCTGATCATCTGCGAGGAGGGCGCCGACGTCCACTACATCGAGGGCTGCACGGCGCCGGTCTACTCGAGCGACTCGCTGCACTCGGCGGTGGTCGAGATCGTCGCCAAACCGAGCTCGCGGGTCCGTTACACGACCGTCCAGAACTGGTCGCAGAACGTCTTCAACCTCGTCACCAAGCGCGCGGTTGCGCACGAAAAGGCGACGGTGGAGTGGGTCGACTGCAACCTCGGCTCGAAACTGACGATGAAGTACCCGTCGATCTATCTGCTGGGCCCCGAAGCCCACGGCGAGATCCTCTCGATCGCCTTCGCCGGCGACGGCCAGCACCAGGACGCCGGCGGCAAGATCATCCACGGGGCGCCGCGCACCTCGTCCTCGATCTTCTCCAAGTCGATCTCCAAGGACGGCGGCCGGGCGACCTACCGCGGCCTGCTGGAAATCGCCGACGGCGCGAGCGAGTCCCGCTCGAAGGTCGTCTGCGACGCACTGCTCCTCGACGAGGACTCGCGCTCGGACACCTACCCGACGATCCGCATCGACGAGAACGACGCCGACGTCGGCCACGAGGCGACCGTCTCGAAGATCGGCGACGAGCAGCTCTTCTACCTGCAGAGCCGCGGGCTCGACGAGGAGGAGGCCTCGAAGATGATCGTCAACGGCTTCATCGAGCCGGTCACCAAAGAGCTGCCGATGGAGTACGCGGTCGAGCTGAACCGGCTGATCGAGTTGCAGATGGAGGGCTCCATTGGCTGAGGTCGCGACCGCACCGGCCTGGCTGGACGAGAGGCGCCGGCACGGCGCCTCTCTCGCGCAGGAGCTGCCCCTCCCTGACCAGAAGGCGAAGGGCTGGGAATTCACCGACCTCTCGGGGTTGGACCTGACGGCCTACGAGGAGGCGAGCGCCGATCCGGTCGTCTCCGGTGCCGAGGGCGCGGTCGTCGTCTCGCTGGCCGAGGCGCTCAGCAGCCACGGCGACCTCGTCAGCGAGCGGCTGGGGTCGCTGGTGCCGATGGAGGACTTCTTCGTCGCCCACAACGAGGCGGGGTGGCGCGACGGCGTGCTGATCTTCGTCCCGAGCGGGGTGCGGCTGAGCGAGCCGATCCAGGTCGAGGTGCCGATCGACGCCGACGGTGCCGCGGTCAATTGGCGGACGCTGGTCGTGCTCGAGGACGGCGCCGAAGCCGAGGTCTGGGAGCACTGGTCCTCGCCGAGCGACGACGTCGACGCGATCCTCAACTCGGTCGTCGAGCTGAGCGTCGGCCAGGGCGCGATCCTGCGCTACGTCAACACCCAGGACATTTCCGAGCAGGCGTGGATCTTCGCCACCCAGCGGGCGCAGGTCGAGCGCGACGGCCGCCTCGACTGGACCGCTCTCGGCTTCGGCTCCACCAACGGCAAGGTGCGGATGGAGACCAAGCTCGCCGGCCCGGGCTCTGAGGCGCGGGTCACCGGTGGCTACGCCGGCGGCCCCGGGCAGCACCTCGACTACGACACGACCCAGGAGCACGCGGCGCCGAACACCAACTCCGACCTCGCCTTCCGCGGCGTCCTCGCCGCCGGCGCGACGGCCGTCTGGCGCGGGATGATCAAGGTCGACCCCGGTGCCCAGCAGACCGACGCCTTCCAGGAGAGCCGCAACCTGCTGCTCTCCCCTGAGGCCCACGCCGACGCGATCCCGGGCCTGGAGATTCTCGCCGACGACGTCCGCTGCACCCACGCCGCCGCCATCGCCCAGGTCGACAAGGACCAGCTCTTCTACCTCACCTCCCGCGGCCTCGACGCCGCCGACGCCAAGTCCCTGATCATCGAAGGCTTCCTCGAGTCCCTGGTCGAACGCCTCGCCGAGGGCCCCGTCCGCGACAGCATCTCCGAGGCGCTGGAAACCCGCCTCGCCGAGATCCTCTAGTCCTCCTCCCGCCCCCGGCGCTGGGCGCGTGTGGTCTTGACGATCCCGGCGACGACGATCGCCACCGGGAGCAGGTAGAGGACCCAGAGGTAGTGGCCGACGTGGGCTACGGGGAGCACTTGCCTCCTTTTACCCGTTCGCGACCGAAAGCAGGTAGAGCCCGAAGCAGGTGAAGGCGACCATCACCGCCAGCATCCAGTACTGCGAGGCGGTGGCCTTCTTATAGTCGGGCCAGTAGACGAGGGCGCGGTCGTGGGCCAGCATCAGGCCGATCACGTGGCCTATCACGAGGGCCGCGACCTGGACGTACCAGATCGTGTTGGCGCTCAGGACCCTGTAGTCGACGGTGTAGTTGACCGTCCCGAAGAGGTCGGTGTGGCCGGTGCCGAGGGGGTCTGAGAGCAGGTAGGTGAACTGGGCCTGCTCCTGGAAGACGAAGAAGCTGAAGTAGTGGGCGACCAGGTAGGCGAGGGCAATCGGGATCAGGGTGTGGGAGAAGCCCATCCGCAGCTTCTTGAAGCTGGGTGCCCCGGGGACGGTCCGCATCCCGCGCACGCCGAGCAGGAAGATCAGGCCGACGCCGGCGAAGGTGAGCAGCATGAAGATCGTGTCGGTGAGGCGGAGCGCCTCGGTCAGGCCGATGCCGCTTTCGCTGAGCCATTCGAAGACGTCTTCGATCGCCGCCTTGAACGCCCCGTCCTGAGCGCCATCGAAGCTGGTGGCGGCGATCGAGGCGATCACCACGGCGGCCGAGCCGGGAATGGTCGCCCACTTGGTCGCGGCGGAGAAGGGGCGGCGGCGGTAGAGGCGGCCGTCACGCTCGCCGAAGATCCCCAGCCGGCCGAACATCCCGAAGTAGACCGAGAACGTCTCCCCCTTCTCGCACCACTCCTCGGCCCCGAAGACGACCATCATCACCAAGGTGTAGGCGCTGTAGACGAGGGCGGCGACGGCGACGGCGTGCGGTTCGATCGCGACGGAGACGATGCTGGTCCGCCCGTAGACGACCTCGATCCAGACAAAGGCAAGAAGGCCGACGGCGGCGGGCCAGCGACCGAGCCACTCCGGGTAGTCGAGATGCGCGGCGCGCTGGCCGGCGATCGCCCTGAAGCCGCCGCCCGCGGCGCGGCCGATCGCGCGCCATGGGTTGAAGGGGCGGAAGAGGTCGCCGAGGACTGCCGAGAAGAAGGGGAAGCCGAGCCAGCAGGTGACGAAGAGGAAGGTGAGGGCGAAGTTGCGGTCGGGGGCTTCGGTGCCGCGCAGGCCGGAGTAGATCGCGACGCCGAGGAGGAAGACGCCGATAGCGCCGCAGAGGGCCTGCATCGGCAGGCTGAGCAGTACGGCGGAGAGGCGCTCGCCCAGCGACCGCCGGTGTTCGTCCTCGAACTGGGGCTTTCGCCAGGCGGCCGAAAGGGCGAAGAAGGAGGCGATCAGGACGATCGAGGCCGCCCACGCGAACAGCCAGGCAGGGATCGGGAGATCCTGCCTGGATGCCAGCGCGTGGGCGAACGGGAGGAAGGTCACGGTTCGACCTTGAGCTCGATGATCTGTTCTTTGTGCCCCTCGAGCTCGGCCTCGAACTCGCCTTCGATTTCGGCCGGGAGGTCGTAGGTGACGGTGCCGCCGCCCTTCGGGATCTCCTTCGCCACGTCGTAACCGTGGAGGTGGACCTCTTCTTCGAACGGGACCTTGACCTTGAAGTGGATCTGGTCGCCCTTGTGGTAGACGAGTTCCTGGATCCCCCCGACCGGTTTCCCTTCCTTGTCAACGACGATCGTCGGCACTTTGCCGGCGTCGGTGGTGCTGCTCGAATCGCTGCCGCCGCTGCTGAGGACGATCAGCCCGACCACGGCGACCACCACCAAGGCGGCACCGATGAGCGCGGTTCTCTGGTTCATCTTTCGCTCCTTTTCGCGCGCATGTCGGCGCGCGGTTCAGTTGCGCGGTTCCTTTTGCACGACATGCGTGCGAAAGGAACCACGGAATGGCCTGGGGCTGGTTCAGGCCGGGAGCGGCGGCGGGCGCTGGGCGAGCCCGAGGGCGATCAGGAGCCCGCCGGCGGGCGCAAAGACGCGGGGCGGTTTCGGTAGCGAGACGCGCCGCGCCATATCTCGCCGCGACTTGCCTCGACTTGCCATCCATGACGAGAGGCGGACGATCGCCTCGCAGCCGGGGTAGTGGCCGAGCAGCAACGTCAGCAGCAATCCGAGCAGCGGCAGCGCCGGCAGCAGGAATGTGACGAGCTCGGTCACGCGAGCCAGGATACTGTCCGCCCTCAACCGAGCCTAAAATGCGCCCAGGACGCGACAACATCGCCGCCCCCGACCTGCCCTCCGGCCTCGCCTGGGTCGGGGCCGAACCGGAGTCGATGCCGGCACTGACCGCCGGTGGTCCGGCGATCGTCCATTTCGTCGAATACGCGCAGCTGAACAGCGTCCGCACCCTCCCGTACCTCGCCGAGTGGCAGCGCCGCTACCGCGAGGCGGGACTGAGCGTGATCGGCGTCCAGGCGCCGCGCTTCCCCTTCGCCGCCGCGCCGGACAACGTGGAGGCGGGGATGGCCCCGCTCGGGGTCGAGTTCCCGGTCGCGATCGACGGCGACCACGACCTCTGGGCCGCCTACGGCTGCGGGGGCTGGCCCAGCCTCTTCCTCTGGAGCCTCGGCGGCGCCCTCGCCTGGGCGCACTTCGGAGAGGGCGAATACCGGGCGACCGAGGAAGCGATCCAGGCCGAGCTGCGGGAGATCGACGCGCTACAGGAGCTGCCGGCGCCGATGGCGCCGCTGCGCCCGAGCGACGCCCCCGGTGCCCAGGTCATCCCCCCCACTCCCGAGGCCTTCCCCGGCGGTTCCTGGGAGCGGCCCTGGACGGCGGGCGAGGACGGCGAGGACTTGGCGCTCGACTACCAGGCCGGCGGCGCCTTCGTCACCGTCGAGGGAGAGGGCGAGATCGAGTTCGAGATCGACGGCGAGTGGACGACGCTCCCCAGCGACGCCACCCCCGGCCTGCGAGCCCTCGCCGAGCATCCGACCCACGAGGCCCACAACCTGATCCTCCGCCCCGCCCCAGGCGTCAAGATCTGGTCGATCAGCTTCGCCGCCGGCGTCCCATAAGCGTCGACTATCCCCAGCCAAGGAGGAACACCGTGATCACCAAGACCGACTTCATCGGCATCCCCTGTACCGACCCGGAGCGCTCGCGCGCCTTCTACGTCGAGACGCTCGGGCTGCGGCCCGACGACCGCGGTCGCTTCGAATTCTGGGCCGGCGACACCTGCTTCTGCATCTGGGAGCCGGCCAGGCTCGGGATCGAGTTCGCGCCGCAGAAGAACGCCCACCCGGCGCTGCACGTCGACGACGTCAAGGCCGCCCGCGAGGAGCTGGAAGGCAAAGGCGTCGAGTTCGCCGCCGACACCTTCGACACCGGCGTCTGCCACATGGCCTTCTTCACCGACCCCGACGGCAACGACCTGATGCTGCACCACCGCTACGCGCCGGTCGAGTGAGCGACTGCTGAGTTGACCTGCCTATAACCGGGTTAACTCAGCGAGCGTCAGGCCCGCGCCGCGACCTCGTCGCGGATCTCCTTCGGCAGCATGAAGCGGACGTCCTCGTGGACGGTCCGCAGCTCGGAGACGTCCTCGGCGCCGCGGTCGCGGAAGAAGGAGACGAGGCGCTCGACCAGCTCCTCGGGGGCGGAGGCGCCGGAGGTGATGCCGACGGTCTCGACGCCCTCCAGCCACTGCTCCTGCACCTGGCTGTGGTTGTCGATCAGGTGCGAGGCGGCGCCGTGCTCGCGGGCGACCTCGACCAGGCGGTTGGAGTTGGAGGAGTTGGTCGAGCCGATCACCAGGACCAGGTCGCACTCGCGGGCCAGCTGCTTGACGGCGATCTGGCGGTTGGTGGTCGCGTAACAGATGTCGTCTGACTTGCTGCTGACGATGCCGGGGAACTTGGCGCGCAGCGCCGCGATCACCTCGGCGGTCTCGTCGACGGAGAGGGTCGTCTGGGTGATGAAGGCGACTTTGCTCGGGTCCGGCACCTCGAGGCTCTCGACTTCGTCGGCGGTTTCGATCAGGACGATGCTGTCGGGCGCCTCGCCGGTCGTCCCTTCGACCTCCTCGTGGCCCTCGTGGCCGATCATGATGATCGTGTAGCCCTGGGCGGCGAAGCGGCGGGCGGAGACGTGGACCTTGGTCACCAGCGGGCAGGTCGCGTCGATCGTCCGCAGGTCGCGGGCGGCGGCGTTCTCGTGCACGCTCGGCGCCACGCCGTGGGCGGAGAAGACGACCATCGCGCCCTCGGGCACCTCGGTCTCCTGCTCGACGAAGATCGCGCCCCGCTCGGCCAGCTCCTCGACCACGTGCTTGTTGTGGACGATCTCCTTGCGCACGTAGACGGGGGCGCCGTAGAGCTCGAGCGCGCGCTCGACCGTCTGCACGGCGCGGTCGACGCCGGCGCAGTAGCCGCGCGGCGCAGCGAGCAGCACCCGTTTCGGGCTGGTGGCGGTGGCAGGCATTCCTTCAGGGTACAAGGCTTCACAGCCCGCAAACTCGGGCATAAGTAGCCTTGACTGATGGCTACCTCTGGACGCCACCTGGACCGCCTCACCGCCGTCGATGCCTCGTTCCTGACGAACGAGCACTCGAACAGCCACATGCACGTGGGCGCGATCCTCGTCTTCGAGGGGCCGCCGCCGCGCTACGTCGACCTGCTCGAACACGTCCGCACCCGCCTGCCGCTGGTGCCGCGCTTCCGCCAGAAGCTGGTGGTGCCGCCGCTGGAGGCCGGTCGCCCGCTCTGGGCCGACGACGTCAACTTCAACCTCACCTACCACATCCGCCACACCGCGCTGCCCGATCCGGGCGGCGAGGAGGAGCTGAAGAAGCTGGCCGGGCGGATCTTCTCCCAGCAGCTCGACCGGCTGAAGCCGCTCTGGGAGCTGTGGCTGGTGCAGAACCTCGAACGCGACCGCTTCGCGATCCTGACCAAGACCCACCACGCGATGGTCGACGGGATCAGCGGCGTCGACATCGGCACGGTGCTCTTCGACGTCGAGCGCGACGCCGAGCCGATGAAGCTGGAGGACGACTGGGTGCCGCAGCCCGAACCGGGGACGACCGAGCTGGTCGCGCGCGGGATCGCCGACGCGGTCGCCGCGCCGGTCAAGCTGGCCGAGCGCGCCGTCGACGTCGTCCGCAACCCGGAGACGACTGCGCGCAGGGCGGTCGAGGCGCTGGAGGGCGTCGGCGAGATCGTCAGCGCCTTCGCCGACCCGGCGCCCGACGTGCCGCTGAACGAGGAGATCGGGCCGCACCGCCGCTACGTCTGGGCGCGCTCGGAGCTCGACACCTTCAAACGGATCAAGGACTCGCTCGGCGGCACCGTCAACGACGTGGTGCTCGCCGTCGTCACCGGGGCGCTGCGCGAATGGCTGCACCTGCGCCAGGTGCGGACCGAGGGGCTGGAGCTGCGGGCGTTGGTGCCGGTCTCGATCCGCGCCGAGGACGAGCGCGGGAACCTCGGCAACCGGATCGCGCTGATGCGCGGGCCGCTGCCGGTCTACATCGAGGACCCGGTGCGGCGATTGCGGACGATCAGCGACGCGATGGCGGGGCTGAAGCGCTCCAAACAGGCGCTGGGGGCGGAAGTCATCTCCCGCTTCAACGACTTCGCACCGCCGACGCTGCTGGCGCAGGCCTCGCGGATCAACTTCTCGACCCGCCTCTTCAACCTGATCGTCACCAACGTGCCGGGGCCGCAGGTGCCGCTCTACGTCCTTGGCAAGGAACTGGAAGACGTCTTCCCGGTCGCCTTCCTGCCCCAGAACCACTGCATGGCGGTGGCGATCATGAGCTACCACGGCAAGATCGGCTTCGGCCTGCTCGCCGACTACGACTGCATGGAGGACGTCGAGGTCGTCAGCAACGGGATCAACGCGGCGCTCGACGAGCTCGAGGCGGCGGCCGGCAAGGCCGCCAAAGCTGCGTAGCGGCACTCGGCGCCGGGTAGCGGAGGAGCCGACACCCTCTCGTCCCTAGGCTTTCCTCATGCCACTGCTTCTGATCGTCCTCTTCATCGTCGTCCCGATCGCCGAGCTCTACGTGATCATCCAGGTGGGGCAGCTGATCGGCGTCTGGCCGACCCTGTTCCTGCTGCTGGCCGACGCGCTGCTGGGATCGTGGCTGGTCAAACACCAGGGCCGCGGCGCCTGGCGCCGCTTCAACGAAGCGCTGGCGGCGCGGCGGTTCCCCGGCAAAGAGGTGGCCGACGGCGTCCTGATCGTGATCGGCGGCACCCTGCTGCTGACGCCGGGCTTCATCACCGACATCTTTGGGTTCTTCCTGCTGATCCCGCCGACGCGGGCGATCTCGCGAGGACTGCTGAAGCGGTTCACGATCGGCCGCTTCGCGGTGGTCGGCGTCGGCGGGCCGGGGCCGTTCACGCGGCCGAGCGGCGGGCCGCGGCCGAACGGCGGCGGCTCCCGGCCGAGTCGCGACTACGACTTCGACGCGACCGCTGAAGAGGTGCCGAGCGACGGCAACGGCGGCCCGCAGCTGCCGCGGACCGAGCGGGACTGATGGCCGGAGGGGAGCGGCAGACCCCCCGCCTCCTCGCTCGCAAGCCGGCCCCCGACGACCGCGCCCTCTACCACGCCCACTTCACCCGCCCCGAGGTGGAGCGCTGGCTGCGCCCCTCCCCCCTGCCGCCCTTCACCGCCCAGGTCCTCGACGAGCTCGTCGACGGCGACTGCGTCCACTGGCAGAACCACGGCTTCGGCCCCTGGGTCCTGATCGAGAAGGAGACCGGCGCCTTCGCCGGCCGCGGCGGCCTCGCCTGGACCGCGGTCGAAGGCACCGCCCAGATCGAGCTCCCCTGGAGCATCGAGCCCCACCTCCACAACCACGGCCTCGCCACCGAGGCCGCCACAGCCGCCACCGCCTGGGCCCGCGATCTCGGCTTCGACCAGGTGATCACCCTTACCCTCCCCACCAACCTCGCCTCCCAGCGGGTCGCGGAAAAGGCGGGATTCGAACAGGTGGGCGAGGTGACCCACGCCGGATTGCCGCACCTCCTGTTCCGGCTGCGGCTCTAGCCGCGATTGGTGACTTAACCCGCCCATAGCCGGGTTAAGTCACCAATCGTCAGAACCCCAGCGCGAACTTGGCCTCCTCGGACATCATTTCCGGGGACCAGGGGGGGTCGAAGATCATTTTGGGGTGGACGGCGGTGACGCCGGGGAGGTCGCCGACGAACTCGCGCATCTGCTCGGAGACCTGGGGGCCGATCGGGCAGGCGGGAGTGGTCAGGGTGAAGGTGACGTAGACCTCGGAGTCGTCCTCGATGTTGACGTCGTAGACGAGGCCGAGGGAGACGAAGTCGAGGCCGAGCTCGGGGTCGATTACCTCCTCGAGCACCTCGTAGACGTCCTCCTCGGTGAGGGCTTCGTCGTGGTCGGCCGCGGGGGCGGGCCGCTGGTCGGGCGTGGTGATCTGATCGTCAGACATGGCTCCATGGTAGCCGGGCCGTCTTCCGGCCACGCTCCCTTCCTTTGTTCCGCTATGCGACACAAAAGATGGGAGCACTCGATCAGCGCGGCTCGGGGGGCGATCCCTCGCCTGCCGGGGTCAGCTCGAGCTGGTACCAGCCGACGTCGCGCCAGGCGCCGTGCTTCCAGCCGATCTCGCGATTGACGCCGACCAGCTCGAAGCCGAGGTGTTCGTGCAGGCCGACGCTGGCCTCGTTCGGCAGGGTGATGCCGGCGCAGGCCATGCGGAAGCCGCGCTCGCGGAGGCGGGCGAAAAGGGCTTCGTAGAGGGCGCGGCCGACGCCTTGGCCGCGGGCCTCCTCGGCGACGTAGACGGAGACGGAGGTGCTCCAGCGGTAGGCGGGGCGCTCGTTGAAGGGGGTCGCGTAGGCGTAGCCGACGACCTCGCCGTCGCGCTCGGCGACGAGCCAGGCGTGGCGGGCGCTGTAGCGCTCGATCCGCGCCGCCATCTCCTCCATGCTCGGCGCCCGCTCCTCGAATGAGACGGCGCTGCTCTCGACGTGGGGCGCGTAGATCTCCGCGCAGGCGGTGGCGTCGCGTTGTGGATCGGCATCGCGAATGCTGAACATGGGCACGGCAATTTAGAGTGCCGGGCATGAGCGAGAAGGGTCAGATCGTGCGGCGGTCGATCGGGATCGTCTTTCCCGACGGGGGGCTGCTCGCCCTCACCTCGAACCTGCCGCGGGGCGCCGCCGCCCACGGCGACGAGGAGGTGACGGCGGTCCTCTGCGATCCCGACGGCGCCCCCCTCGCCTTCGAGGAGGCGCTGCTCTCGACCGAATTCGGCGAGGACGGGGTGCAGCGGCGGGCGACGTTGGAGCTGTGGCCAGACGTCGAGGACATGCGGCCGGTCCGCGGCGCAGGCGACCTGATCAGCTCGGTCCGCGTCCGCCGGGAGAACGCGGACTCCCAGATCGCCTTCTTCCGCTGGTCGGTCGAGGGCCGTGAGGGGCTCGGCACCTACGAGGTCACCCGCACCGCCGATGAGTGATCCTCAGCCCAACGGGATCCGGGCGATCGTCTCCGACTTCGGCGGCGTCCTGACGACGCCGCTGCTGAGCTCCTTCGTCGCGGTCCAGGACGAGATCGGGATCTCGACCGAGAACTTGGGGAAGGCGATGCGTGCCGCCACCGAGGAGCGGAGCGAAAACCCGCTGTTCGAGATGGAGCGGGGAGAGCTGGCGGAGGGCGCCTTCCTCGATCTGCTCGCCGACGCGCTCGAGCCGCTGGTCGGCCACCGGCCCCACCTGCACCGCTTCCGCGAGGTCTACTTCGAGGCGCTCCACCCGAACCGGGAGATGATCGAGCTGATGCGGGAGCTGAAGGCGAGCGGGCTGACGATGGCGCTGCTGACCAACAACGTGCGCGAGTGGGAGCCGCTCTGGCGCTCGATGCTGCCGGTCGACGAGATCTTCGAGGAGATCGTCGACTCCGCCTTCGTCGGCTGCCGCAAGCCGGAAGCGCGGATCTACGAGCTGACCCTGGAGCGGATCGGGATGCGGGCCGAGGACTGCCTCTTCATCGATGACCTCCAGCCCAACTGCGAGGGCGCCGAGGCGGTCGGAATGAGCGCCGTCCACTTCCGCGACAACGAGCAGGCGATCGGCGAGATCCGCGCCGCGCTCGGCTAGGCGCGCTCGCTGATCGGCCTGTCGGCGGCGCCGTTGCCGCTCCCCGACGCCGGTTCGCGCCAACGCCGGGCGAACGGCAGCCGCCAGGAGTGCGGGGCGATCAGGGCGCCGATCTCCGCCGGCCCCCACGACCCCTGCGGGTACGGTTTCACCGGCGGCGGGTCCTGCAGCAGCGGTTCGGAGATCTCCCACAGCCGCTCGATCCCCTGCGCCGTCGTGAACAGGGTGCGGTCGCCGATCATCGCGTCGCGGATCAGCCGCTCGTAGGCCTCCACCGCTTCGCCGCGGTAGCCGGTTTCGTCAAGCGAGAACTGCATGCTCGCCTTGTCGAGCACCATCCCCATCCCCGGCCGCTTGCCGTAGAAGGAGAGCGAGACGCGGGAGGACTCGTCGAGGTCGAAGGTGAGGTGGTCGGGGCCGTAGCGGCCGACCCGCGAGTGCTCGGGGAACATCGCCTGCGGCGGCTCGCGGAAGGCGATCGAGATGATCCGCGCGCTTTCGCCCATCCGCTTGCCGGTGCGCAGGTAGAACGGCACACCGTTCCAGCGCCAGTTGTCGAGTTCGCAGCGCAGGGCGACAAAGGTCTCGGTGCTGGATTCGGGATCGACCCCGGGCTCTTCGCGGTAGCCGTCGTACTGGCCGCGCACCACCTGGCTCGGGTCGAGGGGCTGCAGGCTGCGGAAGACCTTGTTCTTCTCGTCGGTGATCGGCGCCGGCGCCAGCGAGGTCGGCGGCTCCATCGCGACGAAGGCGAGGATCTGCATCAGGTGGGTGACGACCATGTCGCGGAAGCCGCCCGTCTTCTCGTAGAAGGCGACGCGGGAGCCGACCCCGATCGTCTCCGGCACGTCGATCTGGATGTGGTCGATGTGGTTGCGGTTCCAGATCGGCTCAAAGAGGCCGTTGGCGAAGCGCAGCGCGAGGATGTTCTGTGCCGCCTCTTTGCCGAGGAAGTGGTCGATGCGGAAGACCTGGTCCTCGGCGAGCACCTCGTGGACCATCTCGTTCAGCTTGCGGGCGCTGGCGAGGTCGGTGCCGAACGGCTTCTCCAGGATCACCCGCGAGCGCTCCGAGAGCCCGCAGGTCTTCAGCATCTGGATCACGTCCGGGGCGGCCGTCGGCGGCACGCTCAGGTAGTGGAGCAACTGCATCTCCGACCCCAGTTCCCCTTCGGCCTTGTCGACCGCCTCCTTCAGCGCCTCCGGCGCCTGCGAGTGCGGCACGTAGGAGAGCTTGCCGGAGAACTCGTGCCATTCCTCGCCGCCGAAGCCGCCGCGGGCGTGCTCCCGACAGGCCCCTTCGGCGATCCCCCGGAACTCCGCGTCCCCGATCTCCTCCATCGAGACGCCGATGATCCGAAATTCCGGCAACAGCTGAGCCTGAAACAGCCGCAACAACCCCGGCAGCAACTTCCGCCGCGCCAAGTCGCCGGTGGCGCCGAAGATGACGATTGCTTGCGGAGGAACCTCCATCAGACGAGATTAGCCCCGCGAGGAGCTACCTAAACAAGAGGGTCGCAAATCAGGCCGACTAGTTGTCGGAGCCGGCTCTATCCCAGACGTAGAGCTCGACTGCCTCGGCGGCGAGCTCCATCAGGCGTGGTGGGGAGAGGAGGCCTAGGACCAGCTCTAGGGCGTCCTCTTCGGTGACGCCGGAGTCGACGGCCTCCTCGCCGCGGAAGCCGGCGGCGAGCTTGAGGGCCTCGCGGCGGTTTTCGCCGAGCCCGTTGAAGGCGCCCATGAGGAAGTCGCGGTTGGGGACCGGCTGGCCGGACTCGAGGGAGCCGTGCCAGGCGGCGAGCATCGAGAGGTCGTGCTCGTCGAGCTCGGAGATCGCCTTCGCGTAGTGGAGCTCGAGCTCGGAGTCGGGGATCTCGTCCACCCACGCGCGGACCGCCTCCCCGAGGAGCTGGCGACGGGCCTCCCGACCGATCGAGTCGGCGATGACGCGGATGGCGTCGGCTGGGTCTACGAAGCAGAGGGGCATCAGATGGCCGAAAAGTTAGAGCGGGCCGGGGACGACAAAAAGGTGCCGCTAATCCCCTAATTTGCGGGGTCGTGCGGGACGCCCCCCGGAAGGCGCCGGAGCCGTCCCTAGGCTCGGGCGGGTGCCACTGAAACTGATCCACGGGCCGCCCAATTCGGGCCGCGCCGGGGTTGTCCGCCGCGGCTTCGCCGACTCGCTGGAGCGCGACCCGATCCTGGTCGTGCCGACCGTCGACGACGTCTTCGCCTTCGAGCGCGAGCTGTGCACCGGTGGCGGCCTGCTGGGCGGCTCGGCGATGACCTTCGGCGGGCTCTTCCGCACCGTCCTCACCGCGGCCGGGGCGCCCCCCCGCGCCGAGCTCTCGCCGGCGCAGCGGCTGCGGGCGGTCGCGGTGGCAGTCACGGCGCGGCGCGAGCGGCTCGGGCCGCTGCGGCGCTCCGCCACCCGGCCCCGTTTCGCCCGCGCCCTGGAGCGGCTGTTCGACGAGCTGCAGGCGGCGGGGATCGAGCCGGAGGAGGTCGAGGCGAGCGCGGCGACGCTGGAGGGGTCCGCCTACCTCAGCGACATCGCCTCCCTCTTCGGCGGCTACGAGGAGGTGCGGCGGCGGACCGGCCGCGCCGACGCCCACGGCATCGCCCGCGAGGCGATCGCGCAACTGCGCGGCGACGGCTCCTTCTGGGGCGAGCGCCCGGTCTTCCTCTACGGCTTCGACGACCTGACCGAGAACCAGTTCGAGCTGGTCGCCGCGCTGGCCGAGCGGGCGGAGGTGACGGTGGCGCTCCCCTACGAGGAGGGCAGCGCGGCGCTGGCGGCGCGCGGGCGGCTGCTGCGGCAGCTGCAGGAGCGGATCGGCGCCGCGGAGGAGGTGCTGACCGAGGCGGACCCGCTCAACACCGAGAGCCTGGTCCTCTTCCACCTGACCCGCTCCTTCGGCCAGCCCCACCCCAAGCGGGTCGAGCACGACGGCAGCCTCACCCTGCTGCGCTCGGCCGGGACGCGGGCCGAGGCCGAGACGATCGCCGCCCAGGTCTCGCGGCTCGTCCGCGACGGCGCCGATCCGGCCGAGATCGCGATCGCCCTCCGCGACCCCTCCCGCCGCGGCCTCGAGATCGCCGCGGCGCTGGAGCGGAGCGGGATCGCGGCGGCGCTGGAGGCCGAGGTGCCGGCGGCCGGGACGAGCGTGGGCGGCGCCCTCGTCGCCCTGCTGGAGGCCGAGTTCGGCGCCCGCCGCGCCTCCGACCTGCTGCGCTACCTGCGCGGGCCGTCGGGCTGGTCTCCTAAGACGGTGGACTGGTTCGAGCGCACGCTTCGCCGTGATCGCGTCCGCGACGCAGAGACGGCATTGCTCCGCTGGGAAGGAGAAGGTCGAGATCTACCGCGCGACCTCGTCCGCCTGCGCGAGGCGGCCGAGCGCTCGCCGGCCGTCCTGGCGGCGGAGGTCGGGGCGCTGGCGGCGCGGATGGCCTCGCGGCCGCTGCGCGACGCGGGCGACGGGCCGCCGCTGCCGCAGGGCGAAGGCCTGGAGCTGCGCGCCGCCTCGGAGATCGCCTCGGCCCTGGCCGAGCTCGCCGAGCTGGGGCCGCTGGCACCCGAGCCGCAGGAGCTGGCGGCGCTGATCGAGGAACTCGACTTCCGCGTCTGGTCCGGCCCGGTCGAGGGCCGCGTCCGCATCGCCGACCCCTACCGGCTCCGCGCCGCCCGCTTCGACCACGTCGTCGTCGGCTCGCTGCAGGACGGCGAGTTCCCCCGTCGCGACCGCGGTGGCGACCCCTTCCTCGCCGACGCGCAGCGGGAGACGCTCGGCCTCGACCCCCGCCGCGACACCGAGGCCGAGGAGCGCTACCTCTTCCACGCCTGCCTGGCGCTCGCCCGCCAGAGCCTCGTCCTCTCCTACCGCGACAGCGACGAGGACGGCGCCGCCACCGCCCGCTCGCCGCTGATCGACGACGTGCGGGCGCTCCTCTCCCCCGCCCCCGACGGCACCGGCCCGGATCCGCTCGAGGAGGAGCTGACCGTGACCCGCGACCTGGCGCAGGTGGTCGCCCCCCTGGCCGAGGCGGCCTCGGAGGACGAGCTGGCGCGGGCGCTGGCGGCATACGGTCCGGCGGCGGACGCGCCGGCGCTGCTGGCGCAGGTCGGGGTCGAAGGCGAGCTGGTGTGGAGGCTCGTCGGGCGAGTCGAGGACGCCCGCCGCGCCGATGCCGCCTCCCGCGCCCCCGGCCCCCTCGCCAACCCGGCGGCGCTGGAGTCGCTGGCCTCGGTCGCCGCCTACGGCGGCACCACGCTGGAGGAGTTCGACGTCTGCTCCTACCGCTGGTTCGCCGGCCACGAGCTCGACCCGCAGCTGCTCGACCCGGTCCCCGACCCGCTCGTCCAGGGCGGCCTCATGCACGAGGCGCTCGACCGCCTCTACCGCGAGCGTCCCGGCGGCGACCCGCTGCCGCGACCAGGGACTCTGGCCGCCTGGACCGCACGCGGGCGCGAGCTGGTGGGGGCGGTCGTCGCCGAGCGGGAACTGGGCGGCCACCCGGCCGAGCGGGCGATCGTGCGCCGGGTCGAGCGCCTGCTGGAGCGCTTCCTCGCCGAGGAGGCCGAGCGCGAGACGGGCGGCTTCGAGCCGTGGCTGCTGGAGGCCCGCTTCGGCGAGCACCCCGACGCCGAGCGGCCGGTGCTGGACCTCGGCGGCTGGGGCCTGCACGGCGCGGTCGACCGGGTCGACCGCGCGGGCGACGGCCGCGCCGTCGTCATCGACTACAAGCTCGCGAGCCAGGTCACCCCGCGCGAGAAGTTCGAGGAGCGGGCGAAGCTGCAGCTGCCGCTCTACCTGCTGGCGGTGGCCGAGCACTGGGGCGCGGAGCCGGTCGGCGCCCTCTACCACCCGCTGCGCGGGACCTCCTCGCGGCGCCCGCGCGGGGTCGTCTCGGCCGCGGTCGCCGAGGAGCTCGGCGGCTACGGCCTCTACTCCAACGACGTGGTCGAGCCGGAGGAGCTGGAGGAGCTGCTGGACGACTCGCGGCGCCGCGCGGGCGAGATCGTCGCCCGCATGCGCGCCGGCGACGTCCGCCGCGACCCGGGGCCGCGCCAGGGCCTGCGCGGCCACGACGTCTGCCCCACGTACTGCACCTTCGCCTCGATCTGCCGTCGCGACCGCGCTCCCCAATACCTGGACCCGGAGGAAGACGAGCGGTGAGCACCAAGCAGGCCGACCTCGCCCCGTCGCGCCAGCCGACCCCGGAGCAGGCCGCGGCGATCGCCGTCCGCGGCAAGGACGTGCTGCTCGAGGCCGGCGCCGGGACCGGCAAGACCGGGGTGATGGTCGACCGTTACTGCCGGCTCGTCTGCGACAGCGGCCTCTCCCCCGACGCGGTCCTCGCCTTCACCTTCACCGAGAAGGCGGCGGCGGAGCTGCGGCAGCGGATCAAGGCCGAGCTGGCGCGGCGGGCCGAACGCGGCTCCGAGCGCGCGGCGGCGGTCCTGGCCGGAATCGGCGGCGCCTGGATCACGACGATCCACGGCTTCTGCAACCGGGTGCTGGCGGCGCACCCCGTCGCCGCCGGGATCGACCCCGGCTTCCGGGTCCTCGACGCGCCGGAGACGGCGCGGGCCGCGCGCGAGGCCTTCGACGACGCGCTCGTCGACTTTCTCGCCGAGAGCGACCCGGCGCGCGAGGAGACTGTCGCCGCCTACGACATCGAGGGCCTGCGGGCGGCGATCGTCGGCGTCCACGAGGAGCTGCGCAGCCGCGGCATCGCCCGGCCTCAGCTGCCGGATCCGCCCGCGGCGGACCCCGAGGCGGCGATCCGGCGCGTTGTCGAGGCGGCGAGCGAGTGCCTGGGAGAGCTGAAGGAGGGCGACGGCAAACGTGAGCTGCCGGAGCGGGCGCTGGAGCTGCTCGGGGGCGACGGCCCGCTCCCCTCGCTGGACGAGCTGCGCGCGCTTGCAACGACCAGCAAGGCGAAAGCGCTCGCCCCTTATAAGGAGGCGATCGACGCGGCGGTCGCCCGCACCGCCGAGGCCGGCGAGGGCGGCACCGTCTACGGCCACCTGCGCGAGCTGCTGCGGCTCTTCTCCGCCCGCTTCCAAGCAGCGAAGGAACGTCGCGCGGGGATCGACTTCGAGGACCTGCAGATCCTCGCCGCGCGCCTGCTCGAGCGGGCCGAGATCGGCGAGCACTACCGCGCCCGCTTCCGCCAGATCCTCGTCGACGAGTTCCAGGACACCAACCGCCTGCAGCTGCGGCTGATCGAGGCGCTGCGCGGGCCGAAGGCCGAGCTGGTCGTGGTCGGCGACGAGCTGCAGTCGATCTACGGCTTCCGCCACGCCGACCTCGACGTCTTCCGCCGCCGGCGCGAGGAGATCGACCGCCGCGCCGACGCCGAGCTGATGCGCCTCAGCGGCAACTTCCGCTCGCGGCCGGAGGTGGTCGGCGCGGTCAACCTCTTCGGCGAGACGCTGCTCGGCGAGGCGTACAACCCGCTGCGGGTGGGAGCCGAGGCGGAGCAGGGCGGGTCCGTCGAGCTGCTGCTGAGCGCCCGCGACGGCTGGGACGAGGACGGGATCGAGCTGGAGCCGGCGATCGACGGCGCCACGCCGCTGAACTGTCTGGCCGAGGCGCGCTTCGTCGCCGCGCGGCTGCGCGCCCTCGCCGACGAGGGAGTGCCGCGCGGCGAGATGGTGGTGCTCCTGCGCGCCTTCACCCACCTCGACGCCTACGAGGACTCGCTCGAACGCGCCGGGCTGCGCCCCTACGTCGTCGGCGGCCGCGGCTACTGGTCTCAGCAGCAGGTCGCCGACGTCGGCGCGCTGCTGGCGACGATCGCCAACCCGCTCGACGATCACGCCCTCTTCGGCGCCCTCGCCTCGCCGGCCTGCGCGGTCGCGCCGGACACGCTCTGGCTGCTGCGGGCAGCGGCCGGGAAGAAGAGGCACGTCTGGCCCGCGGTGGAGCAAGCGGCGGGTACGGGCGAGGCGGAGCTGATCGAGCCCGAGCGGCTGGAGGGGATCCCGGAGGGCGAGCGCGAGCTTCTCTCCACCTTCGTCGCCCGGATCGCCTCGCTGCGCGAGCGGGCGCCGCGGCTCTCGCTGCCGGCGCTGGTCGAGGCGGCGGTGACCGAGACCGGCTACGACCTGGCGGTGCTGAGCCGACCGGCGGGCGAGGCGCGATTCGCCAACGTCCGCAAGATGGGGCGCCTGGCGGCCGAGTTCGAGCAGCGCGAGGGGCGCGACCTGCGCGGCTTCCTCGACTTCCTCGCGGCGCGGGCCGAAAGCGACGCCGAGGCGCAGGCGGCGACCGCCGCCGAGGGCCACGACGGCGTCCGGATCATGACCGTCCACAACGCCAAGGGCCTGGAGTTCGGCGTCGTCGCGGTGCCGGACCTCTCGCGCCGGCTGCTGAACGGCGCCCGCTCGCCGCTGCTCGCGCTCGGCCACGAGGAACAACCGCGGGTGGGGCTGCGCCTGCTCCGCCTCGGCAGCCCCAAGATCGACCTGTTCGACTACGGCGCCCTCTGCGAGGAGTCGCAGGAGCGCGAAGCCGAAGAGGAGCTGCGCCTCTTCCACGTCGCCGCGACCCGGGCGAAGGAGCGGCTGATCCTCAGCGGCGTCGTCAATCCGCAGTCGGGACGGGAGACGAAAGGGAAAGCGGTTGTCGAGCGCCTGGTCGACGCGCTCGGGGCTCCGCGCGACGAGGACTCGACCGTGCCGGTCGCGCCACCGGCCCCGCGACCAGGCTTGGAGGCGGAGTTCGAGCCCTCGGAGCTCGCGGTCCGAGTCAACCTCCCCTCGCCCGAGCGCGCCGCCGAGCTGCGAGCGCTGCGCCGAGAGAGCGCAGCCGACCGTGAGCTTGGCGCAGGCCCGCCGCCCCTGGTCGAGCGAAAGCCCCCGATCGTCCCCAGCCGCCCCCTCTCCTACACCGCGATCAGCGCCTACGAGGAATGCGCCTACCGCTTCTACATGGAGCGCGTGCTGGGCCTCGCGAATCGAGAACGCACTTCTTCCCGCATAGCGGAGACAAACGCGTTTTCACCGGAGGAGGCAGGACCCTCGGCGCGAGAGGAGCGAACGGCTCGGGGGGCGGTGGTGCACGCGCTGCTCGAGTGGAGCCAGGGGAACAGGTGGGCCGAGCCTTCCGAAGATCTTGTGCTGCGCCACGGTGCGGCAGCTGGCTTGGGGGCGGGGACTCCCTCTCCAGACACCGCTCGCCAATGGCTCGCGGTTGAGTGTCTGGAGAGGAAGTCCCCGCCCCCCGGTCTGGCCGAGGCGCTGCTGAAGCCCGTGCGGCGGTGGATCGGGTCACCGCTGCGGGTGCAGATTGCAGACGAAGCGACTCGAACGCGAGCCGAGGTGCCGCTGTTGCTCGGGGTCGGCGGTAGCGTCCTGCGGGGCTCGATCGACCTCTTGGTCGAGCGCGAGGGGGCGCCGCCGCTGGTTGTCGATTACAAGACTGACCGCCTGGACGGTGTGGACCCGGCCGAGCGGGCCGCCCACTACGGCGTCCAGCGCTCGATCTACGCGCTCGCCGTCGCCGAGGCGCTCGACGTCGAGGAGGTCGAGGTCGCCTACGTCTTCCTCGAGCGACCGGACGAGCCGGCCACCTCGATGCTCGGCCCCGCGGAGATGGCCGCCGCTCGCGCTTCCCTTGAGAAAACCATCGCCCGCATCAGCGCCGGCGAGTTCCCCGTCGCCTCAGAGGACCGACGCGACTGGTCCCTCTGCCGCGGCTGCCCTGCCTTACGCGGCCTCTGCTCAGGCCCGCGCGAGGACTAACCCTGCTCGGAACCGACCTCTAGTTTCGCAGCGAGGTCGTCGAGCCGTAGCTCCTTCAGACCCTCGCCCACCTCGTCCAGCTCGGCCGCGCAGTAGCCGACGAGGTCGCGGCCCTCTTTGCAGAGCTCCAGCGTCTCGCGCAGGCCGGCCTGGCCGGAGTCGAGCCGGTCGATGATCTCCTCCAGCCGCTCGACCGCGGCCTCGTAGCTCTCAGGCCTCTCGCTCACGCTCGACGTCTCCCTCGGTCCTTGCTCGGATGCGTCCATCTGCAAACCGCAGTTTGACCTGCTCGGCGGCGGCGGCCGCCTCGGCCGAGGTCAGCGGCTCGCCGCTCTCGCCCTCGACCAGCGCGTACCCGCGCTTCAGCGTGCGCTCGGGTTCGTGGGCGCGCAGCGTCACCGTCGCCCGGCGCAGCGCCGCCCGCCGTTTCTCCATGTCGGCACCGGCGGCCCGCCGTCGCGCCCGCTCCAGCACCACCGTCCCGATCCGCCGCTGCGAGGTGGCGCGCTCGGTCAGCCCACGTTCGGCGGCGGCGCGAATCTCGCGGATCTTCTGGTTGAGGGCGGTGCGCTGCCGCTGCAGCGCCCGCTCCGGGCCCCGCGCCAGCGCCCCGAGGTGCCGGGAGCGGCTGCCGATCGCCCCCTCCCCCGCTCGCCGCAACGCCACCGCGCTGCGCTCGAGGCCCTCCCTGGCGGCGAGGCAGTCGAGCGGCACCGCCGCCTCCGCCGCGTGGGTGGGAGTCGAGCAGGCGACCGCGGCGACGTCGTCGATCAGGGTCTTGTCGCGCTCGTGGCCGACGGCGCTGATCACCGGCACCCGCAACAGCGCCACAGTGCGGCAGAGGGTCTCGTCGCAGAAGGCCCAGAGGTCGGCGAGGCTGCCGCCGCCCCGGGTCACCACGATCGCCTCCACCTCGGGCCGCGCCGCCAGGTCCTGCAGCGCCCGGCCGATCGCGGGCGCCGCGTGGCGGTCCTGCACGGGCGCGAAGCTCCAGACCACGGTCCCGCCCCAACCGCGGCGCTGGAGGCCGGCGAGCAGGTCCCGCCGCGCCGCGCCGCTCTCGGCGGTGACGACGCCGATCGCCTTCGGCAGCACCGGCCGGTGCAGCTGCTTCTGCAGCTCGAACAGCCCCTCGGCCCGCAGCTGCTTGCGCAGCGCCTCCAGGCGGGCGATCAGGTCGCCCTCGCCCGCCAGCCGCACGTGCGTCGCCCGGAAGCAGAAGTTCGGCGAGGCCTGGCCGCCGCCGGGGTAGTAGTCGGGGCCGCCGGAGATGACGACTTCGGCGCCGTCGCGCAGGGCGCCCTCGCCCAGCCCGGCTTTCTCGAGGTCGTTGAGCCAGATCGCGCAGGGGATCGCCCCCTCGCCGTCGCGCAGCTCGAAGTAGGCCTGCACTTTGCTGCGGCCGACCCCGGTCACCTCGCCGATCAGCTGCACCCGCGCCCGCTCGCGCATCCACTCCTGCAGTTTGCGCGCGTAGCGCCCGACCGCGAAGGGCCCCGGAAGCCCGGTCCCGACTTGGTTCTGAGCAGGTTGCGGTTCCACTACGAGCAGGCTAGAGGCCGGCTCAGCCGGTTTTCTTCCAGCGGCGAGCCCAGTTCTTCAACTCGCTCAGGACCGGGTCGAGCTGCTGCCCGGCTTCGGTCAGCGAGTAGGTGACCCGCACCGGAGTCCCCGCTTCGACCTGGCGTTCGACCAGGTCCTCTTCCTCCAGCTCCCGCAGCCGCTGCGAGAGCAGCCGGTCGGAGAGCCCGGGCACCGCCTTGCGGAGCTCCCCGTAGCGCATCGGGCTCTCGTTCAAGGCGCAGACGATCGCGCCCGTCCAGCGCTTCCCGATCAACTCGATCGCATGGTGGAAGTGCGGGCAAACTGCCCCTTTCGCCTCTCCCTGGACCTTGGTCACACCGACCTGCTCCATAGTCGCGAGCTTACCGAACGTAAGTGACCGGCTTTTTCGACCGAGCCGGTAGCTGGGGGCGGGCGGTGCCTCCCCAGACACCACTCGCCTATGGCTCGTGGTTGAGTGTCTGGGGAGGCACCGCCCGCCCCCGCTTCAACTCAAGCCGTGCAAGCCCCCGTACTGACCGATTCCGCCGTGTGTTCGAGCGCCGCCTCCACCTGCTCGGCCGGGATCGCGAAGCCGCCGCGCGGGCCGCTGGTCGTCGCCGCGAACACGGTCCCGACGACGTCGCCGTCGCCGTCGACCAGCGGCCCGCCCGAGTTGCCGCTGCGGACCGCACCGCTCAGCGCCGTGATCGTCCGTTCCACCGGCCCGTTGCCGTAGGAGTCCTCGCTGACCGTCGCCCGGGTTTCGCCGATCCGCGCCGGCTCCAGCGCGTAGGGGCCGTTTTCGGGATAGCCGAGCACGGCGGCGTCCTCCCCCTCCTGTCGCTGCGAGCGGACCGGCAGCGGCGGCAGCGCGGCGCCGACCCGCAGCAGCGCCAGGTCCTGCTTCGGCTCGTAGTAGATCGGCGTCGCCTCGAGCTCGGCCCCGTCCTGGGTGGTGACGGTGGTGTCCTCGGCGCCGGCGATGACGTGCGCGTTGGTGACGACGATTTCCGGTTCGACCGCCCAGCCCGATCCCTCGATCCCCAGCCCGCAGGCGGTGCTCAGCACCCGCACCACCGAATCGCCGGCGTGGAGGACCTCGGGGTCGGAGGCGATCGCCGAGTCGGGCGGGGCGACCGGCGCGGCCGGGCCGAGCACCGTCGGCGCCGGGTCGACCCGGTCGAGCGCGTTCAGCAGCGGCCCGGTCGGCGGCAGCACGTCGTTGAGGCTGCGCAGGATCAGCGACTGCTGGATGTCGGCGCGCAGCCGCGTCGTCGAGGGCGCGTGCAGGAGGACCGCGCCGAAGACCCAGGCGAGGCCGAGGGCGACCGAGGCGATCAGGGCCGCCCCGCCGGCCCCGTCGGCCGCGTGCAGGAACGGCCGCCGCACGATCTTTTCCCGCAGCCCCAGGGCGAAGCTCTCCACCGTCACCGCCATCAGCGCGCCGGCCAGCAGCGCCCCCAGCGCCCCGCAGAGCGGCGCGTAGGGCGAGTCGGCCCCCTTGGTCAGGAGCAGCGGCCCGATCCGGCTGCCGACGAAGGCGCCCGCGGCGAAGCCGACCAGGGTGAGGGCGCCGACGATCAGACCCTGTCGGTAACCCCAGAGGGCCAGGGCGAAGGTGAAGGCCAGGATCGCCCAGTCCAACACGGTCACAACTGGAATTTCAGCATGCCGGGAGAGCCTCCTTTACCTTTCCGCCGGTGAACCGAATCCCCACGGACGCGGAGCGACGCCGCCGCCTCGTCACCCGCACCCTGCCGCTGGCGTTGATCGCGCTGGTCGCCTTCATCGTCGGGATCACGGCCGGCAAGTCCGGCTCGCCGGACAAGGACGCCGCCGGCCGCTTCGCCCACGCCTGGACCGAACGGGACTTCAAGGCGATGTACGCGGAGCTGAACGAAGCCTCGCGGGGGCGGACGAACCTGAAGGATTTCGAAGCCGCCTACCGCGAAGCGGAAGAGACGGCGACGGCGCGGGCGATCGAAGCGAGCTCGCCGGGCGACCCCGAATCCAGCGGCGACGCGAAGGTCGTCCCGGTCAAGATGACGGTCCAGACCGTCGCCTTCGGCAGCGTCGAACAGGATCTCGACGTGCCTTACGCCGACGGCGGGATCGAATGGAACACGAGCCTCGTCTTCCCGGGCCTGCGCGACGGAGAGGAACTGGCCGCCGACGTCGAACTGGCCGAACGGGCGCCGATCCTCGCCCGCGACGGGACGGCGCTGGCCGAAGGCCCGGCCGAAGAACGCGAACACCCGATCGGCAGCGCCGCGATCGACGTCACCGGCGAAGTCGGCGAAGCGCCCGAAGAAGAGTGGCCGCAGCTGGCCCGCCACGGCTTCTCGCCGGAAACGCCGGTCGGGATCAGCGGCCTCGAGCGCGCCTTCAACGCCCGGCTCGCCGGCCAGCCCGGCGGCAAGCTGCTGGCGGTCGCCGCCGACGGCTCCTCGGTTCGCACCCTGGCCCAGTCGAAGCCGCAGAAGGGGGCGCCGGTGAAGACGACGATCGACCCCGGCCTGCAGGAAGCGGCGGTCTCGGCGCTGGCCGGGCGCTCCGGCGGAGTGGCGGTCCTGGACGCGCAGAGGGGCGACGTGCGGGCGCTCGCCGGCCAGGCCTTCTCCGCCCCCCAGCCCCCTGGCTCGACCTTCAAGATCGTCACCACGACGGCGGCACTGGAGGCCGACAAGGTCAGCCTCGACGACGAATTCGAAATCACCAACGGGGTCAACGTCGGCGGCCGCTTCCTCAACAACGCCAACGGCGAGTACTGCGGCGGCACCTTCCGCCAAGCCTTCGCCGAGTCCTGCAACGCGGTCTTCGCCCCGCTCGGGCCGGCGGTCGGCAACGACAAGCTGGTCGAAACCGCGGAACGGTTCGGCTTCAACTCGCCGCCGAGCCTCTACGCGCCGAAATTAGTCCGCGAAGTCGAACCCGAGGAATCGACGATCCCGACCGAAATCGGCGAAGAAATCGACCTCGGCGTCTCGGCGATCGGCCAGGGCGAAGTGCTGGCGACGCCGCTGGAGATGGCGAACGTGGCGCAGACGGTCGGCAACAAGGGCGTGCGGATGCCGACCTCGATCGTCGCCAACAAGAAGCTGCGGCCCCATGCCGAACCGGTGGAGGTGATGTCACCGCAGATCGCCGGCGAGATGACCGAACTGATGATCGGCGTCGTCACCGAAGGGACCGGCACCGCCGGCGCGATCCCCGAGGCGCAGGTCGCCGGCAAGACCGGCACCGCCGAGCTCGGCCCGAAGCCGGGTGAAGAGGAATCGGAAAACCCGGTCCAGATCAAGGACGCCTGGTTCTCAGCCTTCGCCCCGGCGGACAAGGCAAAGCTGGCGGTCGGGGTGCTGCTGATCGAAGCCGAAGCGGCGGGCGGCGAAGTCGCGGCGCCGATCGCGGCGGAAGTGCTCTCGGCAGGTCTCGGGTAGGGGATCGGGGAGCCCCTCCGTCGCAGATTTGGGGAGGCTCCTCCGGGACTCCCCGATCCCCTTCTCAGAGGTCTAGGGTTACTTCGCCCTTTTCGCCCGCACCTTCTATATGAAGAGTTAGCGGGCGGTTCGCGGAGGCTTCTTCGGGCAGGAGGAAGATCGCGACAGAGCCCTCGATCGGGCCCTGCTGGGGGGCCGAGTCGAGCACCGGGATCTGTTCTTCGGGTTCGACTTCGCCTTCGAAGGGCAGCGCGAAGATGCTTTCGCTCGGCAGCACCTCGTACTCGTTGTCTTCGACGTCGGTGATCGTCAGCGTCGAGGGCAGCGTCTGCGGTTCGTCGCTTTCGTTCTGGACTTCGAGGAAGACGCCGAAGTAGTTGTTGTCTTTGGGCGGTTCTTCCTGGCCGACCAGGTAGGCCGCGTCCTCGGTGTCGTTGAGGTTGAGGTAGCGCGAGAAGGTGACGTTGTACTTCAGCTCCCCCAGCTGCAGGGACTCGCCCTCGACGACTTCCTTGGAGTCGCTGGAGTAGCCGCAGGCAGAGACGCCGGCCCCCAGCGCGAGGAGCGCCAGGAGGGCGAAGAGCGGCAACAGCGTGCGGCGGGCGGGGTGCATCGCGGCGCGGAGTCTATATATCGCTAGGGGATGCCCGTCGCGTACCGGTTGCCGCCCGCGATGGCGACGCGCTCGGCGGTGGGCTGGTCGGACTCGAGCTGGTCGCGGAGGCGGCGCAGCGCCTCGCGCCAGCCGCGCTCCAGCCAGAAGGAGCCGCCGCTCGCGATCTCGAGGACGCGGTCGACCGAGGTCGGTTCGGTCCACTGGGCGACGCGGACGGTGGTCAGCGGCCCCGGCCCGTCCTTCAGCTCCCAGACGGTGTGGCAGCGGATCCGGTTGGCACGCCCGGCCTCGCCTTCCTCGACGATCTTGAACGGCTCCTCCGTGGACACGATCGCGGTGTCCATCCAGACCCTCCGCAGCGGCGCCTTGACGCGGAAGCGGGCGCCCGCGCCGATTCCGACCGGGTCGATGCGGGTGAGGTGGAAGTCGGTGAGGAAGTGGTCGGTGAAGGAGCGACGGGCGGCGAGGTCGAGGAGGGTCGCGAAGACCCGCTCGCGCGGGGCATCGATCTCGATCTCGGCGCTGACGGGTCCCATCGGAGCGGGGATTCTAGATGGCTGGGCGTCGCGGAAGTTTTGGTGGAGAACTTTGCCGTGACAAAAATTAGGTACGGGTCTAGTATCGGAGGCCCAGTTTAGGAAGGAGAGGTTTCCCATTTTCGACAGCGCCGGCACCAGCCCGGCCGGCGAGGCTTATGCCACCGGTTCCATGCCCGGAGAGGGGACGTATTTCTGCCTCGTCTGCGGCACCCAGCTCTCCCTGCGGGAGACCGACCACCTGCCCGAGTGCACGCGATGCGGCGCCTCCCGCTTCCGCCGCGACTCGATCTTCTCCTCGCTGCAGGAGCACGGCTCCCCCACCGTCGAATTCGCGATCACGGTGGAGCCAGAGCCGCCGGCCTGGCTCGGCGACGCGCGCGAGCGGCTGAGCGAGCCCGGCTACCACCTGGCGATGCGCGAGCGGGGCGAGACCCAGACCTTCCGCCTCGGGGTCGGCTGGAGCAAGATCGGCCGCTGCGGGACGGCGCAGATCTGCCTCGACGACCCCAGCGTCAGCCGACGTCACGCGATCATCGCCACCGATTCCGAGCGCCCCCCGCGCGTCCTCGACGACCGCAGCCTCAACGGCATCTTCGTCAACGGCCGCAAGGTGGAGTGGGCCGAGCTGAAGCCGGGCGACGAGCTGACGATCGGCCGCCACCGCCTGTACCTGCTGCACGCCTGAGCGCGAGTCTCGCGATCCGCCCCCTCCGCGAGTCCGTGAAAACTCGGCCTTAAGCGGACTTTTCACGGACTCGCGGAGAACCGCTCCCGGATTTCCCGCCACCCCCGTCCCTACGATCCGTCCTGGTGAACCCTGCACCGGACGAACCCCCGCGCCCGCCGGGCGAGGAGTCGATCTCGGCCTCGGCCGAGCGCGCCCGCGCCCAACTCCACGAAGAGATCGAGCGAGTCCGCCGCGGCGTCGAGCAGGTACTCGACGAACAAAACGCGCCCCTCAACTCTGACCTCCGCCGCGAGCTGGACACGATGCAAGAGGACCTCCGCCGCTACGTCAAGACTCGCATCCGCAAATCCCAAAAGCGCACCGACCGCTCCATCTCCCGCCTAGAGGACCGTACCGACATCCTCGAAAAGCGCCTGGACAGCATCGACGCCGAGCGCCGCCTGGCCGAATGGCGCATCCACTCCGATACCGAGCACATGCTCGACGGCCTACTGCAAGAGGTCCGAGGGATCGCTGATCGGCTGGAGGGGAAACCTCCTTCACCTTGATCGGGTGGGGGTCGGGTGACCCCTCTCGCTCAACTTCTTTCGGTGGGGCCGTAGCTGTCTGCCGCTTGCGTGGGCGCCGAAAAAGTACAAGCCGCGAGAGGGGTCACCCGACCCCTTGGCCGCTCCAGGGTCAACGGATCACCTGGACCACCGAGCAGCCCTAGCTCGAACAGAACCAGCGTTCCCCTCGCAAAGAAAAGGGGGTACTTCGGGGTCAGACGCGTAATCGAAGGTGATGAGAGAGCGGGGTCACCCCTTCGGCGGCTTGTACTTTTTCGGCGCCGACGAGCGCGGCCAAACAGCTGCGGATCACCGAAAGAAGTTGAGCCGGAGGGGTCACCCCGCTCTAGCCTGCTTCGTCTTATCGGCTTTACTCGGTCGAGATGCTCGGGTCTGCCTGGACCTTCAACGGGACGATCATCAGGAAGTTGCTCGTCGCGTCCGCTGCTAGGTCGAGCACTCGTTGGGCCTCTTGGTCTTGGCCGGTGGCGCGGAGCTCGTTGGCGTAGCCGCCTAGGAGGTCGTCCAGGTCTATTAGGGCCTCGGCGTCCAGGTCCTTGAGTTCGACTTTGGCGCCTTTGCCCAGGCGGCGTTCGATGGCCGCGCGGTCGATGTTGAAGGCGTTCTGGCGGACGTAGACGCGGCCGCCGGTCATGCCGGCGCAGGCCCAGGGGCCGATGTCGCCGAGGACCACGGCGCGGCCGCTGGTCATGTACTCGAAGGCGAAGCCCTTGACGTTGGCGCGGTCGGCCATGGCGCCGCGACTGTCGTCGATCGGACCCTCGGGCTCACCCGCCAGCACGACGTCGGCGCCCGAGAGGCGGATGCAGAAGCGGGAATCGGCACTGCCTTGGACGTAGAGTTTGCCGCGCTGCGCGCCGTAGGCGAAGGACTTGCCGACGGAGCCGTTGAGGCGCTTGCCCTTCGCCCCCTTGCCCTTGAGGATCGAGATCATGCCGCCGAGCATCGTCTTGCCGACTCCGTCCTGGGCCCCACCCTCGACGCGGATGTTGACGCCGTAGGAGTTGAAGGCACCGAGTCCCTGACCGGCGACGGAGCCGCCGTTGAACTCAAGGCTCGCCAACGGGTCGCCTTCGGCGCCCTCGGGGCCGTCGTCGAAGATCCGCCAGCGCGCCAGCGCCCCCGCCAGCTCGGTCCCGAGCACGCGGTCGTTGGCGTCGGTCGCGCGCGGGAACTGGCTGCGGACGGTGCCGCCGCCGCAGACTTCCGGCGCCAGAGCCGCGATCTGGCTCGAAGCCTCCTTCGCCTCCATCCGGATCGGCCGCGCCATCACCAGGCCGGCTTCGGCCCGCACGTCGGCCTCCTCGGCCACCGGCAGGTCGAGCGGTTCGAGGTCGAGGAACTCCTCCAGCGGCGTGATCAGCGGCGCCAGGTCGATCGAGTCCTTCATCGCCACCTGCTCCAGCAGGTCGTAGCGGCCGACCAGGTCCTGGGCGCGTTCGTAGCCGAGCGACGCGACGACCTCCTTGACCTCCTCGCCCATCGCCTGGAAGAAGCGAGCGCAGCTCTCGGCGGCGCTGTCGACCTCCTGCGGGGTGAACTTCTTCAGACCGTGGGCATCGGCTTCCTCTGGCGTCTCGATCTGGGTCGCGATGCCGACGTGGCAGGTGTCGAGCTGGCAGCCGCGGCAGATCGTGCAGCCGAGGCTGACCATCGCCAGGGTGCCGAAGCCGACCCGGTTCGCGCCCAGGCAGTGCAATTTGACGATGTCGTGGCCGGTCCGGTAGCCGCCGTCGGCCCAGATCTCGACCCGGTTGCGCAGCCCGGCCTCCATCAGCGCCCGGTGCACGGCGCGGGTGCCGATGTCGCTCGGCAGGCCGACGTGGCGCAGCGCGTGCTGGCGGGCCGCGCCGGTGCCGCCCTCGAAGCCCGAGAGGGTGATGATGTCGGCGCCCGCCTTGGCGATCCCGAGCCCGATCGTGCCGATGTTCGGCACCACCGGCACCTTGACCGAGACCCGGACGTCCGGGTTGACCGTCTTCAGCTCGTCGATCAGCTCGGCCAGGTCCTCGATCGAGTAGAGGTCGTGGTTGTTCGAGGGCGAGATCAGGTCGGTGCCGGGCGACGCGTTACGCGCGGCGGCGACCTTCTCCGAGACCTTCTTGCCGGGCAGGTGGCCGCCCTCGCCGGGCTTGGCGCCCTGGCCGATCTTGATCTCGGCGACGTAGGAGCTGTTCAGCATCTCCGCCGAGACGCCGAAGCGCCCCGAGGCGACCTGCTGGCCGCGCCATTTCCGGTACTGGCCGTACATGTCGCGGATCTCGCCACCCTCGCCGTTGATGCAGAGGACGTTGATCGCCTTCGCCGCGTCCGCGTAGGCACGGAAGGCCGGCTCCGACTGCGAGCCGAAGCTCATCGAGGAGATCACGATCGGGTAGTCGTGGTGGCCGACGCCGGCGTCGACGCTGGCCGGGTCGACCGCCGGGCGATCGCCCTTCAAACCCATGATGTGGCGCATCGAGATCGGGCTCTGCTTCTCCAGATCGCGCACCTTCTCCGAGTACTCCCCGTAGGTGCCGCTGCCGTTGGCGGTCGCGATCGCCGCCTTGTAGACCTTCGGGTAGAAGCGGAACGTCTTCGCCGGTTTCGCCGCCGAGTCGTCGCCGCTCAGCGCGTGGGCGCGGGCGTTGGTGTCCTCGTCGAGGTCGGCGAAGCCGGTCCCCGCCTTGTCGGAGGCCGCGTAGAACTCGGTCTGGAAGATCTCCGCCAGCTCCGGCTTGATCCCGATCGAGCTGAACTGGCGCGCGTAGCCGCGCACCTCGTGGATGCCGATCGTCGAGATCACTTTCTCGATCCCTTTGCGCAGCGCCGCGCAGAGGTTGGAGACGTCGGACTCGTAGTCCTCGACGCAGATCACCTCGATCATCACGTACGGGCAGACGCCGTTGGCGCCGAGCCCGAGCGCCAGCATCACGTCGTGGACGTTGCGGATCGCCGCCGAGCGCAGGACGATGCCGCAGCGCCGCCGCAGGTTCTCTTCGCCCGGCTCGACCTTGAACTGCTTCAGCGCCTGGTCAATCGCCGAGACCGCCAGGTGCGGGTCGAGGTAGCGCCGGTCGGCCTCGTAGACGGTGCGGTCGGTGAGGACCAGCAGCTCGCAGCCGTTGCGGACCTTCTTCACCGCCTCCTGCTTGACCCGCTCGATCGCCCCCTGGGTCGTCTCCGACTCCAGCAGGGAGATGTCGACGGCGGCGTTGCGGCCGCTGAACTCCTCCCAGAGGTCCTCGAGCAGGTAGGTGTCGTGCTCGCGGGCGATCCTGCGGTAGGGCTCTTCGGCGAGCGGCGCCAGTTCGTGGTGGCCGCCGAGGATCACCGGGAAACCGGTTTCGACGGTGCCGGTGTCGGCGCCGGCGTTCTCCACCGAGGGCCGCCGCCCGAACAGGGCGCGGGTCGAGAAGTGCTCCATCTCGCGTTCGCGGTCGATCGCCGGGTTGGTGACGACGGCGACCGTCTCCTTGAAGTAGTCGGCGAGGTTCTGCCGCTCGGGCGAGAGCGCCGCCAGCGGGCCGTCGTAGCCGAGCGAGCCGACCGGCTCGGCCCCGTTCGAGGCCATCTGCTGGACGAGTTTGACGTCGTCGCGCTGCCAGCCGAAGCCGGCGAGGACGCGGTCGGCGACCGTGACCGGCGCCTCGGGGCCGGCGTCCGAGTAGCCGGGGACGTCCTTGCCCTCGAGCGGGCCGCCGGTCTCCAGGGCGCGGTCGTAGCCGGCGGCCGCCTCGGCGCCGTTGCGCTCCAGCCAGCGGTCGCGGACGATCCGCAGCATCTCGTCGTGCGGGTGCAGGGTGGTCTTGCGCTCGGTGCGGTCGATCAGCACCAGCGCCTTCTCGCCCGGGGCGAGCGGCTTCGGCTCGGAGCACATCTTGCCGACCGGGACGACGCCGGGCTCGGAGCTGAAGACGAAGTCGTCCTCGGTCTCCACCTGCCAGAGCGGGCGCAGGCCCATCGCGTCGGCGGAGAAGACGCACTCGTCGGTGTGACGGGCGATCAACGCCACCGGCCCCTGCGCGAACGGGCCCATCGTCTGGTGCAGGTACAGGTAGAAGGCGTGGAGATCCTCGGGGAGCCGGCGGATCTCGTGGACGATCGGCGGCACGACCATCTCCATCGCCTCGGCGAGGCTGAAGCCCTCGCGGCTGACCAGGGTGTCGATCGTGCGGTTGAGGTCCTGCGAGTCGGAGGAGTCGGGCTGGATCGGGACCGCCAGCATCTTCGCCTCCTGGCGCAGCTGCTGGATCGTGTTGATCTCGCCGTTGTGGCCGAGGACCGAGAACGGCTGCACCCGTTTGAAGGAGGGCCAGGTGTTGGTCGAGTAGCGGTTGTGGCCGAAGCAGCCGATCGTCTCGAAGCGCGGGTCGAGCAGGTCCGGGTAGTACTCGCCGAGCACCTTCGGCGCACCCATCACCTTGTAGACGCAGGTGGTGGCGGAGAAGGAGGGGACGTGGACGTCGAGCTCTTTCTCGAGGTCGATCATCAGGTCGAAGAGGACGTCGTCGCGGCAGGAGGCGTCGGTGACGAGGCCGGCGACCTGCCAGAAGATCGGCTCCTCCTCGCGGGCGGTCGGGCCGAGGGCGGGCGAGTTGACGACGCCGACCCGCTCGGCGAGTACACGGAAGCCGCCCGCGGCGAGCAGCTCGCGAGCGTCGTGCTTGACCTTCTCGACGTCCTGGGAGCGCTCGATGAAGATGTGGGCGACAGCGAAGGCTTCGTCGGTGGCGAGCGAGGGGTCGTGGCCGCCGGTGCGAACCTCCTCGGCCCAGATCTTGCGCGGGATGTCGAGCAGGAGGCCGCAGCCGTCGCCCTCGCCGTCGACGTTGCCGGCGCGGTGAAGCATCTTCTGCAGGGCGGGGATCGCCAGCTCGATCGGTTCGTGGCTCGGCGTCGAGTCTTTGCGGACCGACGCGTAGATGGCACAGGCGTCTTTGTCCTCGACGCTGGGCGGCGAGACGAGGGGGCGGTAAGGGCGCTCTGGCGAATAGCGCTCGACGCGAGCGCTGCGATCGGACTGGGTCTTCACTTTTTGACCTCCCGGGTTCCACGCCTTCTTCGAGCGGACGCGCGACGGGTTGACGAGTCCGCGAATTATAGGCGCGGGGGTCAAGTCTCCCCCCTGGGAGCCGGTTTTCCCCGCGTTATGCGGTATTTACGCAGCCCGGGATCAGGGTCAGGCCCAGGACATCGGCTCGTAGCCGCCCTCGGGCTGGACGCCGATCAGGAGCGCGGTGACCGGGGCGTCGGAGCGGTTGAGGATCTGGCGCGTCGCCGCGGGCTCGATCGAGGCGTAGGTCCCGGCCGGGGCCGGATGGTCCTCGCCGTCGAGGCGGAACACGGCTTCGCCGTCGAGGATCGCGTAGACCTCGACCTGGCCGCTCTGGGCCTCGTCGTGCTCGGGGATCTGGCCGCCGGGCCCGATCTCGACCAGGTTGTAGCCGAAGGCGCCGGTCCCGAGCGCCTTGCGGGCGAGCAGCCAGTTGCAGTCGCCCGACCCTTCCATCCGCTCGAATTCCTCTTGGTGCTTGATCGCGTAGTTCGTCATGGGTAGGTTCGACCCTAACCGCCGATGACCGATTCAGGCAAGGACTCAGCCGAGGCACTGCGAGCGACGATCGACCGCTACAACGTCGCCTGGAACGAGCATGACCTCGACGCGATCATGTCGATGCACGCGCCGGACATGGTCTTCGACAACCACACGGCGGGCGAGTCGGCCGAAGGCGAGGAGGCCCGCGCCCACATCGGCTCGATCTTCGAGACCTGGCCCGACATCAACTTCACGACCCGGCGGCTCTACGTCCGCGACGGGCTGGTGGTGCAGGAATGGACCGCGGTCGCTACCCACGCCAAGACGATGCGCCGCGGCGATCTCGTCGCCGAGCCGACCGGCACGCGCGTCGAGTGGGACGGCCTCGACGTGATCCCGTTCGAGAACGGCCTCGTCAAGCGCAAGGACGTCTACTCGGACAGCGTCTCGATCCTGCGCCAGGTGGGGCTGCTCTAGAAGCTCCAGTCGGGCTCGAAGGCGTTCTTGGCGAGCACCTTCCCTTTGCCGCCCTTGTACGGGACGCGGACCACGTCGTGCTTGAGGCCGGGGTCGAAGCCGCCGGTGTAGCCGAGGACGAACTTGCCGTCGTCGGAGAGAGCGGTGCCGACGAAGCCCTGCTCGCCCGCGGTCGAGACCGGCTTCTGGCCGCCGGTCTTCGGGTTGACCTTGACCGCGTAGCTGATGTCCTGGCCCTCGAACTCGGCGAGGAGCCGGCTGCCGGAGGCGGACCAGTCGGTCGGGAAGAGGCCCTGCGCCAGCGCCGGCACGTTGGTGTGGGTGAGGCGCTTGACGCCTTTCCCGCTCGGGTTCATCAGGTAGAGCTCGTTCTTCGGCCCGTACTTGCGCTTGTTCGCGTCGAGCGTCTTGACGAAGACGATCTTGGTCGGCCCCCAGAGCGGGAACGAGGAGCGGTGGTCGCTGGTCAAGCGAGTCGTCTGCGGAGCCTGGATGTTGACCACTCCCGGAGGAGGGGTTTCGGTCCGGAAGACGTCGCTGCGAGGGGGGAATTTTTCGGCACCCGCCTTGGCGTAGGCCAGTTCGAGGCCGGTGGGCGAGAAGCTGAAGCCGCTGAAAAAGCCCTGGGCGACGACCTGCTGCGTGCCGGCCGCGACGTTGATCACCACCAGCTTGCGCTTGCCGATTTCGGGGCCGCGCTGCACCGCGATCCTGGTCGAGTCCGGCGACCACTCGAGGTAGAACGGTTCGCGATAGCCGACCATCAGCGTCCGTGAGGGGCCGCCCGCGACCGGGGCGACCTTCAGTTCCTGCGCGTTCTTCGCTCCCGTGTGCAGGTAGGCGACCGAGTTGCCGTCGGGAGAGACGTGCGGCAGTTCGCCGCTGTCGAGCTTCTTCGCTCCCGAGCCGTCGTCGCCGGCGACGAAGACAGTCGTATGCAACGGGTTGCGGACGTAGGCCAGCGTCGCCTGCGCGGCCGCCGGCACGACGAGCAGCGCGGCGAAGACGAGAGCGGACAGGACGAGCGAAAGCTTCTTCTTGGTCGACATGCGGCGACTTTATCCGCGCCGCCGGGCACTAGCCAGGACCGACGATCGCGGCAATTACGAGGCCGCCGCTGACCCCGATGAAGGAGACCACCGCCAGCGCTCGGTACCAGGCGCGCTTCTCGACATCGGGGTCGAAAGCGAGCGGGACGAAGAGGAACGGGTTGACGAAAGTGCCGACGACGAGGGCGATCGCCACCGCCGTCGGCAGGTCCGGCACGGCGAGGCCGACGCCGATCAGAATCAGGCCCATCATCACGTAGTCGAGGTGGACCTGGCGGATCCGCTGCGGGGCGACGACCCCGATCCGCCGCAGCCACTCGCGGCGCTCCTCGCGCACCACCATCGCCCAGCCGAGCAGGCCGCCGAGCGCCAGCTCGACCAGGCCGATTCTCACCACCCAGTCCATCTCAGAGCTCGGGGACGTCGGCGCCGAGGGGGCTGAAGGGCAGGCGTCTGACCTCGGCCCAGCCGGCACAGGGTCCCTCAAGCGCCGCGGCCACCTTGCCCGCCTCCTGCCAGGTGGTCCAGACGAGGACGGTCGGGCCGGCGCCGGAGATCGTCGCCCCCAGCGCGCCCATCTCCCGGGCCGAGTCGACGATCTCCATCGAGCGCGGGTAGAGCTCGCGGCGGCGGTCCTGGTGGATGTGGTCGTGGAGCCCCTGGGCGAGCAGGTCGAGGTCGGCGCTGCGCAGCCCCAGCACCAGCGTCGCCGCGGCGGAGACGTTGGCGACGGCGTCGGCGAGCGGCAGCTCGGCCGGGATCGCCTCCCGCGCCCGCTTGGTCGAGACCTCGTCGGGCGGGATCACGACGATCCCCTCGAGCCCCTCGGGCGGGTCGAAGCGCGCCGCGGCCGGTCCGCCCTCCCCCGCCCTGCAGACCACGAACCCGCCGTAGATCGCCGCGGCGACGTTGTCGGGGTGCCCCTCGATCTCGGTCGCCCGCGCCAGCATCTCCTCCTTGGTCAGCGCCAGCTCGTACAGGTGGTCGGCAGCGGCCAGCCCGGCGACGATCGCCGCCGCGCTCGACCCCAGTCCCCGCGCCAGCGGGATCTCGCTGCGCAGCCGGAAGGCGATCCCGTCCGCCGGCCGCAGGCTCTCGAACGCCCGCACGATCAGGTTGTCGCGCCCGGTCGAGACCTCCAGCCCCCCGGCGTCGAAGAAGAACTCGCCGCTCTCCTCCACCTCCAGCTCCAAGTACAGCGCCATCGCCGCCGCCATCGCGTCGTACCCCGGCCCGAGATTGGCCGAGGAGGCAGGGACGCGGACAAGCCGGTGGCGTGCGGTCATGCCGGGCAGCTTAAAGGCGGGGTCCGCGCTCGCGGATAGCGAACCTGGACGTTCACTAATGAGGAATATTCGTTTGTATTATGAACACTCAATGCGGTGGCCGCCGAGGGCGATCATTGGGATTTCCGGCTTGGTGGTCGCGGGCGTGATCCTGCCGGTGTTTGCCGGCTGCGGCGGCGCCAGCGGGGGTGCACCCTCGCCGGAACCCCCACGACCAGCGCTAGCTCCCCCCGAGGCGGAAATGCCACACTCGCGCCCTGCCGAAGCCGCGCGGTACTCCGCGCACCACGTCCACCTCGGTGAAGGGGGGCCGGTCGAAACCAGCCCCGAGCGACCGAGCCCGGTGAATGGATCGGCGCCGCCGGCGCAGGTCGTGGCGCACTCGCCCGGTGGCGCTGAAGGCGCTCCGCCCCCTGAGGCAGCGCTGGCCGCGGGGGGGCCGGGAGTGCCTCGCGGCAATGCTGCCCTCATCCGTCTCTACCTCGCCCGCCACGACATCTACCAGTCCTGGTATCCGATGGTCGGGGAAGTCGCCGTCGATCCCTCCGGAGTGGCGATCGTCGGCACTTCGCTCACCGCCGGCGAGGCCGGATTCAGTCGCAAGATCTGCGACGCCGTAGTCAACTCGGGGATTGTCGCCGCCGCCGAAGTCCTCTACGGAAAGGATCTGACTCATGCCTGCCGGTGAATCCATGACTCGGCAGCGAGGCCGTGTTCGCGATCACTGGCAAGCGATCTCGGCATTGATCGCGGTCGCATCTCTAATCGGCGCTCTCGTCTTCAACGGGATCCAGGTCAGCGCAAGCGCCGACGCTCAACAGCAAGCAAAGCTGGCGACCGAACTGGGACTGCTGACGCAACTGCAGACCGTAATGACGCAGTCCGTCTACAACCGCGTCCGGTACGCGAACCAGTTCCGCCAGCTGCGTGCGGGCCGACGGGCCGCCCTCAGTCCCGACGCCTATCGCCGAATGGCCGAAGAGGCGGCGACGATGGACTACGCAGCCTGGCTCTTCGACAAGGGCTACGTCGCCTCAGGTCAGGCAGACCGACTCTGGGGGCCTCGGATGCTATGCGAGTACCAGCAGGCATTCGCGCCCGCCTTACGCGACCCGGCCCACGACCTCTCGGACCTGGTCGAGTTCATCCAAGAGCGCGGGCGCCGCCTCTCACGCCTGGTCGAACGCTGCTAGCGGCGGCGGCTCAGTCGAAGACAGCCCGCTCAACGGCGCTGAGGTCGTTCTCGCAGTTGATCACCGAAGGGGCTTTGGAGAGCGCGGTGTCGGGGTCCTTGAGGCCGTGGCCGGTGAGGACGCAGACGACGGTCTCGGGGGCGGGCGTGTCCTCGACGGTCGGCAGGCCGTGGGCGAGGAGGCCGGCGACGGAGGCGGCGCTGGCGGGCTCGCAGAAGACGCCTTCGTTGTCGGCGAGCCAGCGGTAGGCGTTGAGGATCTGTTCGTCGGAGACGGCGGCGACGCGGCCGCGGGAGGCGGTGAACGCGGCCATCGCCTCCTCCCAGCGGGCCGGGTTGCCGATCCGGATCGCCGAGGCGACGGTCTCGGGATGGTCGACCGGTTCGCCCTTGACCAGCGGCGCCGCGCCCTCGGCCTGGAAGCCGTAGAGGATGGGACCGGGGAGTGATCCGGGGAGCACGTCATTCGTAATGACGTGCTCTACCAACTCCGTGAAACCGCGCCAATAGGCCGTCACATTTCCCGCGTTGCCGACCGGAATCGCCAGGGCGCCCGGCATCTCCCCCAGGTCCTCGACCACCTCGAACGCGGCCGTCTTCTGGCCTTCGATCCGGTGCGGGTTGACCGAGTTGACGAGCTCGATCGGGTGCTTCTGGGAGAGCTCGCGGACAAGCCGCAGGGCGTCGTCGAAGTTCCCCTGCAGCGCCACCACCCGCGCCCCGTGCATCAACGCCTGGGCGAGCTTGCCGATCGCGATCTTCCCCTCGGGGACGATCACCGCCCCGCGCAGCCCCGCCCGCGCCGCGTAGGCGGCGCAGCTGGCAGCGGTGTTGCCGGTCGAGGCGCAGATCACCGCCTCCGCCCCGCGCCCCTTCGCCCGCGAGACCGCCACCGTCATCCCGCGGTCCTTGAAGGAGCCGGTCGGGTTCAGCCCCTCGAACTTGAGGTAGGCCTTGGCGCCGATCCGCTCCGAGAGCCGCGGCGCCTCGATCAACGGCGTCGAGCCCTCGTTCAGCGTCACCACCGGATCGCCCGGCTCGAGCGAGAGCCGGTCGCGGTAACGGTCGATCAGCCCCGCCGCCATCGCCTAGTACTCCTCCTCGATCACCCGGATCGAGCGGGGCGGCGAGCGCAGCTCCTCCAGCTCGCCCAGCGCCTCGAGCGCCTCCGCGAAGCGCGACTCCAGGCACTCGTGGATCACCATCACCAGCCGCGCCTCGTCGCCGATCCCGCGCTGGACGACGCTCTTGACCGAGACCCCGTGGTCGCCGAGCACGGTCGCCACCCGCGCCAGCACGCCGGGCCGATCGGCGACCTCCAGGTAGAGGTAGAAGGAGGAGGTGACGTCCTGGACGATCGGCAGCTCGACCCGGGTCTCGTGCACCGGCGCGTCGCCGGCGAGGATCGAGACGACGTCGCCGAGCACCGCCGACGCGGTCTGCAGGCCGCCCGCCCCCGGCCCCGACATCGTCACCTCGGTGATCGCCGGCGCCTCGACCATCACCGCGTTGAACGGCCCCTCGATCGGCGCCAGCGGGTGGCCGCGGTAGAGGAAGCAGGGGAAGACGCGGACGCTGACGCCGCCGTCGCGCCGTTCCGCCACCCCGAGCAGCTTCAGCGAGAGACCGAACTCCTTCGCGTAGGCGAGGTCGTCGGGCAGGACCCGTTCGATCCCCTCGTAGGTGACCTCGTCGAGAGTGACCGGGGTGTGGAAGGCAAGCCGGGCGAGGATCGCCATCTTCGCCGCCGCGTCGGCGCCGCTGACGTCGTCGGTCGGGTCGGCCTCGGCATAGCCGAGCTCCTGCGCCCGCGCCAGCACCTCGTCGTAGCCGGCCCCGCTCGCCGCCATCTCGGTGAGGATGAAGTTGGTGGTGCCGTTGACGATCCCGAAGACCTTCGAGATCTCGGTGACGCCGAAGCTCTCCTGGATCGTGCGGACGATCGGGATCACCGCCGCCACCGCCGCCTCGAAGCGCAGCTGCACCCCCGCCTCGCGGGCGACCGCGAAGAGCTCGTCGCCGTGCTGGGCGAGCAGCTGCTTGTTGGCGGTGACGACCGGCTTGCCGACCCGCAGTGCCTGAGCCACATAGTCCCGCGCCGGCTCCGTCCCGCCGATCAGCTCGACGACCAGGTCCGAGCAGTCGAGGATCGACTCGAAGTCGCCCTCGTCGCGGGTCAGCACCCCGGCGATCTCCGGCCGCCGCCCGGTCGCCGCCTCGACGGCGTCGGCCCGCTCCGCCAGCAGCTCGGCGAAGGCAGCGCCGACCGTGCCGCGGCCGAGCAGCCCGATCCGAACCGGTTTGGAGCCCTCCGAAGCCATCGCCTACAGATCCCTCGCGGTCAGGTCCTCGTAGGTCTCGCGGCGGACGACCACGCGCGAGGCGCCGTCGCGGCAGAAGACGACCGGGGGACGGGGGACGCCGTTGTAGTTGTTCGCCATCGCGTAGCCGTAGGCGCCGGTGACCGGGGTGACGAGGACGTCGCCGACGGCCGGCTCGGCCAGCATCGCGTCGCGGACGATCACGTCGCCGGACTCGCAGTGCATGCCGGCGATCGTCACCAGGGTCTGCGCCGGCGCCGCGGCGCGGTCGGCGACCAGCGCCTCGTAGGTGGAGCCGTAGAGCATCGGCCGCAGGTTGTCGGACATGCCGCCATCGACGGCGACATAGGTCCGCACCCCCGGGATCTCCTTAATCGTGCCGACGCGGTAGGCGGTGAGGCCTGCGTTGGCGACCAGCGAGCGCCCCGGCTCGACCAGGATCCGCACGCCCTCGCCGAAGACCTCGGCCACCCCGCGCACCTTGACGTCGACGTAGGCGTCGATCGAGGGCGGCTCGTCCTCGGCCGTATAGGCGACCCCGAGACCGCCGCCGACGTTGACGACCCGGCACCAGTCGCCGGCCAGCTCGCCGAGCGCCCTGATCGCCAGCGTGTAGGGCTCGAGCTCGAAGATCTGGGAGCCGATGTGGGCGTGCAGCCCGACCAGCTCGAGCTTCTCGGAGGCGAGCACGCGCTCGATCGCCCGTGCCGCCAACCCGTCCTCGAGTCCGAAGCCGAACTTCGAGTCGAGCTGGCCGGTGGTGATGTAGTCGTGGGTCGAGGGCTTGATCCCCGGCGTCACCCGGATCAGCACCCGCTGCGTTTCGTCGAGCAGCCGCTCGCAGCGCTCGATCTCGTCGAAGGAGTCGAGGATCAGGTGGCGGATCCCGGCGCGGGCGGCGAAGAGGATCTCCTCGTCGGACTTGTTGTTGCCGTGCATGTGGATGCGGTCGGGGTCGAAGCCGGCCTTCAGCGCCATGTGCAGCTCGCCGCCGGAGGCGACGTCGACCGACAGCCCCTCCTCGGCGAAGAGGCTGTAGGCGGCGGTGCAGGGCAGCGCCTTGCTGGCGAAGAGGACCTCGTAGTCGGCGCCGCGGCTCTCGAACGCCTCGCGGTATTCGCGGGCGCGGGAGCGGACGTCGTCCTCGGCGTAGAGGTAGGCGGGGGTGCCGTGCTCTTCGGCGAGCTCGACCACGTCGCAGCCGGCGACCTCCAGGTGACCTTCCTCGTTCACCCGGCTTCCCCGTGGGAAGACCACCGAACCCGCGATCGGATCGCCGCTCACTGCCGCCTGTCCGCTCTCACCCATCGGACCGGCATTGTGGCCGATCGGGGTCTACGCGGGCGGAAAGAGCCTGCGAAGCAGGCTGCGGGACTACTTCCCGAGGATGCCTTCGACCGTTTTCGTGGATTCGTCGACGACTTTGCCGACGGTCGATTCGGGTCCCGCCACGTTTTCGACGACTTCTTCGGTCACCCCGGTGACGCCGGTTTCTTCGAGGGCGCCGCCGGTGACGGTTTCGTCGACCTGGTTGACGGTTTCGTTGACGGTGCTGGTCACTTTGGAGGAGGGCGAGGAAGTCGTCGTTTCGCCGCCGGAGCTTTCGCCGCCGCCACCGCCGCCTCCGCCCCCACCAGAGGGCGAGCCGCTGCCGGAGCCACTCGAATCGCCCGCGGAACCGCCTGGGCCTGAGCCGCCGGATGGGGCAGAGCCTCCTTCGCCGCCGCCCGTCCCACCACCACCGCCGGCGGAGCCGCCTTCGCCGGCGCCACCACCGCCGCCCGGTTGCGCACCGCCGCCTTGGCCCGTCAGGTCGGCCGAACCCCCGCTGGTACCTCCGCCTGCTTTGCCCGCGCCGCCTTTTCCGGTCGCAGCCCCGCCTTCAGCCCCGCCGTTCGTCGCCCCGGCGCCCCCGGCACCGCCCGTGGCCGCCGCTGCCTCTTGCGCGTTGGCGACCGATGGTCGATCGCCGCCGCCGAGCAGCCCGGCGACCGGCCAGTCGCCGAAGACCTGCGTCGAAACGAGCAGGACGAAGACGGCGATGGCGACGGCGATCAGGCTCGCCCCCGACATCGCCCCCAGAAAGTAGGTGCGCGCCTGGCGAATCATTCAGTGATTGTTACCTATAGGTAGCCCATCGGGTCGGTCACGGAGCCGTTTATACGAACCTCGAAGTGGAGATGCGGCCCCAGGCAGTATCCGGTGCAGCCCGTGTACCCGATTACATCACCTTGACTAACCGATTGGCCGAGGGAAACCGCGAAAGAGCTCTGGTGGGCGTAGCAGGTGGAGAGCCCGCCGCCGTGGTCGAGGCAGGTGTAGTTGCCGTAGCCGCCGCTTTCGGCCTCTGACTGCTGCAGGCTGACGGTGCCGGTGAGGGCGGCGCGGATCGGCGTGCCTTCCGGCACCGCGATGTCGATCCCCGGGTGGTACTCGTAGCTGCCGTTGATCGTCCGCGAGCCGAAGCCGGAGACGACCGGCCCGTCGACCGGCCAGATCATGCTGCCGCTGCCGCCCTTGATCGGCCCCGCCGGCAGCGGCGCCGAGCCGGTTTCGGCCAGCTGGGCGGCGATCTTGCCCTGGATTTCGCTGAGGTCGCCGTCGAGCTCTTCCTCGTGCCGGCTGACCTTCGCCAGCGCCGCTTCGCGGTCGTGGCGGGCCGCCACCAGTTCGGCCTGGTGGCTCTGCAGCGCAGCCCGGGCGTCCGTCAGCGCTTCCTTTTCGGAGGCGATCGCGTCGCGCGCGTCTTCGATCCGGTTCTTGCTGTCGCGCAGGCGCGTCACCAGCCCCTTCACCTGGTCGCGCAGGTCGCGCACCCGCCCCACCACCGCCTCGTCCATCCCATGCAGGCGATCGAGGTATTCGGTGCGGGCGGCGAGGTCGTTGAGGTTGCTGGAGCCGACGATGACGCTGAGCACGTCCGGGCTGCCCATCTCGTACATCGCGACCAGCCGTTCGCGCAGCGCGCCCAGCGCTCGTTTCAGGTGCGACCGGACCTTGTCCAGCCGCGCCTGGGCGGCGTCGAGCTCGGCCACCGCTTCGTCGAGCTCGGCCTGCTTGGCCGCCAGCCGTTCCCGCACCGCCGCCTCGCGGGTGCGGATTTCGGCGACCTCGGCCGTCAAGCGATCGATCTTGTCCTTGAAGCCGGCGATCGTCGTCGTCAGCACGCCCTTGCGTTCTTCGGTCTTCTCCAGCTGTGACTGCTTGTTTTCCAGTTCGGACTGGAGATCGGCAGCAGGCGCCGCCCCGGCGGCCACGAGCAAAATCAGAAGTGCTGCGGCAGCAGCGCAAAGCGCCGTCACAGCGGAACGGTTGAGGACCATCGAAACGAGGCTAGCCAAGCGCCGATTTCGGCTCAGCTACCGAAAAGTGCCTGCAATTGGGGTTGCGCGTGGGCTGATGGCAGCGGGTGGAGTTCAACGGAGAGATTGACTAAAATGTCATATAAAAATATAGCTATACTTTATTTATGTCTGACATGGATGCCCCAGATGCTGTCGCCCTGAACCGAGTTTCCTATGGACAGGACGGCTACTTCACTGCCCGGCAGGCGCGTGAAGCCGGCTTCAGCCCCCAGCTGCTCGCCCACCATGTTCGCTCCGGGCGCTACGAACACGTTCGAAGGGGCCTGTACCGGCTATGTGGTTATCCGGGTTCGAGTCATGAGGAGGTGCGGGAGATGTGGCTTGCGATGGGCGCCGAGAGAGCAGTCGTCTCACACGAGAGCGCGCTTGAGCTTCATGGGCTGTCGGACGTCCTGCCGAACACCGTGCACCTGCTGGTCGACCGCGGAGATCGTGGAGTCAGGCGGCTTCGGGGCGTAACCCTGCACACGACGACGAAGGCCCTCGAACCGTCCGAAGTCGTATTCCGCGATGGCATCCGCGTCACCGCCCCGGTGCGGTCGATCCTCGACGCGGCCGGCGCTGGAACGGCCCCTGAGCAGATCGAGATGGCTGCGCGCCAAGCGCTTGACGAAGGTCTGGTGACCCGTCGTTCACTTCTCGCCCGAGCCGATCAGCGCGGAGGACGCGTTGCCAAGCTCATCCGCCGCTCCGCCGAGAAGGATGGCCGATCGTGAGATACGAAACCTCAGAGGCGTTCCGCACCGCGCTCGAGCAGCGCCTGAAGAGCGAAGCCGAGTCGAATGGCACGGCGCTGATGCGCCTTCGCAAGCGCGTGGCCTTCGAGCGATTCCTCGCCAGGCTCGCGGCGTCGGAATCAAGCGGCTGGGTGCTCAAGGGTGCCTTCGCGCTGGAGCTGCGACTGGGGCTTCGCACCCGAACGACGAAAGACATCGACCTCGGACGAGCCGATGACGAGGAAGCGGCAACCGAGCACTTGAGCGCTGCCACTGGCGTCGACCTCGGCGACTTCTTCGACTTCGAGGTTCGCCGCACGCCGGCACTCGACGCTGCCGCCGGCTTCCAAGCCGTCCGCTACACGGTTCGCGCCGACCTAGCCGGTCGCCGGTTCGAGCAGTTCCCTGTCGACGTCGCGCTCAGCGAATCGTCGCCGCTCGAGGCGGAGCCGCTTGTCGGCGTGAATTCGCTGGAGTTCGCTGACGTCGCAGCGCTGGAGCTGCCGGTCGTCTCGCTTGAGCAGCACGTTGCCGAGAAGCTCCACGCCTACACCGGCACCTTTGGGCACGAGGGGCGGGAAGTACTCGGGTCAAGGATCTCGTCGACCTCGTGCTGATCGGCGAGTTGGCCGAAATCGACGCCAAGCGCCTCCGCCATGCGCTCGCTACCACCTTCGAGCAGCGCGCTCGCCAACCACTCCCGAACGCCATACCGTCGCCGCCGTCGTCGTGGGCAAGACCGTACGCGGTGCTGGCTCGTGAGGTCGGAGTCGCGGCCGAGATTGAGGCGGGCCACGCAGCGGCCGCCCGGTTGCTCGACCCGGTGCTTCGGTCGGAAGGCTCCTCGGTGATCACCGGCTCCGACGGCTTCGACTGATCGAAAATAGCCCCCTCATCCGCCGGGCGCGTTCTCTACGTGGAGGAGGTCCTGGCTGGCCTCTTCCTCCATCTGGAGGGTGGTGTGCTCGATGCCGAAGCTCTCTCTCAGGGTCAGCTCAAGTCGGCGGCGGATCAGGTCGCGGTCGGCACCCTCAGCAACTACGACGTGAGCAGCTATGGCTCCGAAGCCGGAGGTGACGGTCCAGACGTGGAGGTCGTGGACGGAGCGGACTCCTTGCTCCTGGCAGATGGTGCGGCCTACGCCTTCTACGTCGATGTCGGCGGGGGCGGACTCCATGAGGACGTCGAAGGGCTCCTTGATCAGGCGCCAGGAGGAGGCGAGGACGAGGGCGGCGATGAGGAGGCCGACGATCGGGTCGACGATCGGCGAGCCGCCGAGGAGGACCCAGGCGCCGGCGACGAGGACGCCGAGGGAGCCGAGGGCGTCGGCGGCGGAGTGGCGCAGCACCCCCTCGAGGTTGATGTCCTGGCGCTGGCCGCGGGCGAGGACGAGGGTGGCGGCGATGTTGCCGGCGAGGCCGAGGGCGCCGAGGGCGAGCACGCCCCAGCCGTCGATCCCGGGCGGGTCGGAGAAGCGGCCGATCGCGGCGATCGCGACTCCGATGCTGACCGCGACCAGGAGCAGCCCGTTGACCAGCGCCGCCAGCACCTCCGAGCGCTGGTAGCCGAAGGTCCGCTGGCCGGCGGCCGGCAGCGCCGCCAGGCGCGCCGCGATCAGCGCCAGGACGATCGAGCCGATGTCGGAGAGCAGGTGGCCGGCGTCGGCGAGCACCGCCAGCGAGCCGGTGAGGAAGCCGCCGATCGCCTCGGCGAGAAAGAGGCCGACGTTGATCGCCAGCGCCACCAGCATCCGCCGCCGGCTGTCCTCCCGGCGCGCATCCAGCGAATGCGTATGACCGTGCGGCCCGTGCACGGACCGAGCTTAGAACCTGCCTATGCCGCGACCGGCTCCTTCTTCATCGCCTCGTCGGCCACTTCGGCGGCGTAGCCGAGCTTCTCGGCGTATTCGCGCGCCTGCATGCGGGAGATGACCATCCGCTGGATCTCGGCCGTGCCCTCGAACAGCTGGTAGATCTTGGCGTCGCGGAACCACTTCTCCAGCGGGCACTCGGTGCTCTGCGAGTAGGGGCCGACCAGGTCCATCAGCGTCGTCGTCGCCCACATCGTCACGTCGCCGGCCTTGAGCTTCGACATCGAACCCTGGCCGCCGGTCATCGGCACCCCGTTGCGGCCCATCCAGGCGGCGCGCTGGACCAGCAGCCGCGCCGATTCGATCTCGGTCGCAACGTCGGCCAACGTCTGCTGGATCCGCTGCGCTTTCAGCATCGGCACCCCGCCTTCTTCCTGACCGTCGAGGTACTCGAGCGTCCACTCATAGGCGGCCTGGGCGATCCCCAGCGCCGAAGCGCCGACCAGCGGCCGGGTCACCTCGAAGGTCGCGAGGGCGTCGGCGCCGCGGGATTTCTTCCCTTCGCGACCGCGCTGCAGCTTCTTCTCCAGCTTCTCCTCGCCGCCGAGCAGACAGTCGCCCGGGATGCGGCAGTCCTCGAGCACGACCTCTGCCGTATGCGAGGCGCGGATCCCGAGCTTGGTCTCCTTTTTGCCCTGGGAGAGGCCCGGGGTGTCCTTGGGGACGATGAACGATGCCTGGCCGCGGGTGCCGAGCGCCGGGTCGACGGTGGCGACGACGACGTGGACGTCGGCGATGCCGCCGTTGGTGATGAAGACCTTGGTGCCGTTGAGGACCCACTCGTCGCCGTCGCGCTTGGCGGTCGTCTTCAGGCTCTTGACGTCGGAGCCGGCCTGCGGCTCGGTCACGGCGTAGGCGCCGAGTTTGATCTCGTCCTCGGTTCCGAAGCACTCGGGGACCCACCTCATGATCTGCTCGGGGGTGCCGGAAGACGCGATACCCGCCGCGGCGAGGCCGGAGCCGGAGATCGCCAGCGCGGTGCCGGCGCAGCCCCAATGGAACTCTTCGGCGGAGATCACCTGAAACTGACCCTCGGAGTCGGCGGCAGAGCGCTGGATCGACTCGAGCGTGCCGAAGCCCTGTTTCCGCGCCTCTTTGATCACCTCCCAGGGAATGCTCTCCTCTTCGTCGTGCTTGCGTGCCGCCGGCCGGATCACCTCGCGCGCGAACTTGCGGCAGCGCGCTTTGAACTCTTTCTGTTCCTCGTTCAGTGCGAAGTCCATCTCGATCTCCTCTGGGTTCCTCTCTGCCAAACGACTGATTGACTGGTCAGTCAGCCAGTTTCCGGAACTGTACTCCTTCGCGCGGCAACCGCTCGGGTACGTTTCCTGCGGTGAGCCCCAAGCGCCCGATCAACGCCGACGTCCCCGCCCCGGAAGAGGAGCAGGAGAAGAAGGACCAGGAGCCCTCCCCGGACGAGCAGGAGACGAAGGAGCAGCCGAAGGCCGAAGCGGAGCCGCCGAAGAAGAGCGAGCCGCCTGCCAAGGCGCGCGAGTCGAAGTCCCCCGCCCCGAAGCTGCTGGCGGCGCTCGTCGTCCTCGCCCTCGTCTTCATCGTCGTCGCGATCGTCGGCAGCAGCGGTGGCAAGGACGAGGGAACGAGCGCAGGTGCCCCCGCGCCGGCGCCGGCCTCCACCAGGAACAGCGACGGGGAATCGGCCTCCCAGACCTCGGAAGCGCTCGGCTACCCCAGCTTCGCCACCAACAACACGACCCGCATCGGCGGTTCCGACCCGGCGGCCAACGCGGCGGCGGTCGCCCTCGCGGTCTTCCCCTCCACCACTCCCGCGCAGCAACCGAGCGCCGTCACCCTCGTCAACGAAGAAGACTGGGCAGGCGCGATCGCCGCCTCGGTCCTGATGGCGGAACCGGTCCGCGCCCCGGTCCTCTTCTCCGGGCCCGACGAACTTCCGGAAGCGAGCGAAGAAGCGCTCGCCGCGCTCGATCCGCAGGGCGACAAGGCGACCGGCGGCGCCTCCCTCTTCGCGATCGGCCCGGTCGCGCTCCCCGGCGGCGACGAAGCAACCCGGGTCGACTCCGGCGACCCCGCCTCCACCGCGGCCCAGATCGCCACCCTGCGCAACCGGCTCTTCGGCAAGCCGCCCGCTCACATCCTCGTCGCCTCCAGTTCCAGCCCCGACTTCGCGATGCCCGCCGCCGCCTGGTCCGCCCGCTCCGGCGACCCGGTCCTCTACGCCGACACGAAGAAGTTGCCGGCGGCGACCGCGCAGGTGCTGAAGGAACACCCGAAGACGCCGGTCTTCGTCCTCGGCCCCACCGCCGCGATCTCCAAGGACGTCTTCGCGGAAATCGACAAGCTCGCCAAGCGCGTCACCCGTGTCGCCGGCAAGGACCCCGCCGCCAACGCGCTCGCCCTCGCCCGCTTCCACGCCGGCAGCTTCGGCTGGAACGTCAACGACCCCGGCCACGGCTTCGTCCTCGCCCGCAGCGACTCCCCCGCCGACGCCGCTGCCGCGGCGCCGCTCTCGGCCTCCGGGACCTGGGGACCGCTGCTCCTCACCGAAGACGCCGCTACGCTGCCGAGCGCTGTCCACGACTACTTCCTCGACGTGAAGCCCGGCTACACCAACGACCCCACCCGCGCCTTCTACAACCGCGTCTGGTTGATCGGCGACCAGGAGGCGATCGGCGTGGTACAGCAGGCGGAAGTCAACGAACTGGCCGAACTCGCCAAAATCGGCAACGAACCATGAGCGAGTCCGAGAATCCGGAGCTGTTGGGGCAGGCGCGGGAGCTGACCCCGGAGGACATCCGCGCCCTCGCCGGGCCGGTCACCCCCCACTTCTCCCTGCAGATCCGCAACCGCATCCGCCGGCTGATCGAGCCGCTGCCGGCCGGGCACCCGGCGCGGGTCGAAGGCGAGCGCCAGATCGCCCGGCTCGAAGAGCTCTCCCAGCACAGCGGCGAGCCGCGCGACGGGCTAGGGATGACGCATTGAAGTACCTGGCCCCAGGCGTCTGGCGGCTGAAGGAGGTCCCGGCGCCGACGATCAACGTCTACCTCGCCGAGGACGTCCTTATCGACGCCGGCCGCCGCTGGGACAAGCGGCGCGTCTTCAAGGAGCTGGAGGGGCGGGAGATCTCGTTGGTCGCCCTCACCCACGTCCACCCCGACCACCAGGGCGTGGCCAAGGACGTCTGCGAGGCGCGCGGCGTCCCGCTCGCCTGCCACGCCGACGACGTCGAAGCGATGGAAGGCAAGCGACCGATCCAGGAGGCGGCGACCAGCAACCCCGTCAACCGCGTCATCCGGGCGATCTGGGAGGGCCCGCCCTACAAGGTCGAGCGGGTGCTGCAGGAGGGCGACGAGGTCGCGGGCTTCCGCGTCGTCCACGCGCCGGGGCACTCGCGCGGCGAGGTGATCTTCTTCCGCGAGAGCGACCGGGTCGCGATCTGCGGCGACGTGATCCGCAACATGAGCTACGCGACCGGCCTGCCGGGGATCAAGGAGCCGCCCGACGTCTTCACCTACGACCCGGCCGAGAACCGGCGCTCGATCCGCAAGCTGGCCGAGCTCGACCCCTCGCTGATCCTCCCCGGCCACGGTCCCGCCGTGGCCGACATGAGCGCCTTCGAGCGCTTCGTTTCCTCCCTGCCTGGGTAGCCGACCGCATCGGCCCGCCCCGCCGCGGGTTACCTGGTTTCGGGTATTCGGCCATGACAGGAGGAGTCAGATGAGCAAGCCTTGGAGCAAGCGCCCGTCGCCGGCGATGGTCGTCGCGGTGATCGCCCTGATCGCCGCCCTCGCGGGAACCGCCTACGCGGCCCAGCGGATCAACGGCGGCGCGATCATCAAGCAGTCGATCGGCGGCGGCAAGCTGAAGCAGAAGACCCTCACCGGGTTCCAGATCAACACCAACAAGCTCGGCACGGTGCCGTTCGCGAAGGTCTCGACCCACACCTTCTGGGCGGTCGTCCACAACCCCGGCGGCCAGGGCAACGCGGCGCTCGCCCGTTCGAGCGGACCCGACATCACCGCCGGCGAGGGAGGCGGCGCGGTCACCGTCACCTTCCCCTTCAACGTCAGCGTCTGCGCCGACGTCGCCGGCCGCAACAACGCCGGCACCTCGAACCCGCAGTCGGGCTACGCGCAGACCAACACCTCTCCCTCGAACCCGAACGCGATCGAAGTCCGCACCCGCGACAAAGACGGCGGCAACGAGGACGCCGACTTCCACCTGATCGTGGTCTGCCCTTAGCGCCTAGCTCTGCGGGGCATCGAGAAGGTCGACGCGCAACGAGGGCGCGTCCTCGGGGCGGGAGACGACCTTGTACTTGCGGCCGTCTTTCGCCTCCTTCTCGAAGAACGCTTCGATCTTCGGCCCCATGCCGAGCTCGAAATCGGAGTACGGATAGGTCAGGTGGATGGTGAAGTCGTCGTCCGGTCGCGCCGCCGAGATCATTTCCAAGGTTTCGACGTCGGGGTTGTGGAATTTCCCGTTGGCGGAGATCACCATCGCCTTCGCCTTGATCCGTTCGAAGAAGGACTGGTCGAGGTTGCGGCTGCTGCCGTGGTGCGGAACCTTCAGCAGGTCGATCTCGAGCGAGCTGTCCTTCGGCAACACCTTCGCCGCTTCCAGCCCGAGCAGGATCTTGTCGCCGCGAGCGTCGCCGGTCAGCAGCATCCGCTTCCTGTCCTTGCCGCTTCCGACCTCGGCGAGGCAGACGATCGAGGAGAGGTTGTAGACGGACTCGTCCAGGTAGGCGGCGATTTTCGCGGCCTCTTTCGCCTCGGCTTTTTTCAGCTTCTCGACTTCCTTCGCCCACTCTTTCCGCAGTTCTTCCAGCTCCGTGGCGCGAGGGCCGACGACGGTGAGGCGCAGCGGCTCGAGGTCGATCTCGACGCCCGCGTCGTTCGGCGCCATCACCAGCCCCTTGAACCCCTGGTTGACGGACCAGTTGAATTTCCGTGCCAGGTCACGCAGGTTGCGGCCCTCGCCGACGCTGGCGATGACCGCCTCGATATGGCCGCCGTCGAGCCCCGCCGGCGCCGCTTCGCTCGTCAGCGGCCCGCTGTCCCCCACCGTGTCCTCGAAGGTGTTGACCCATAGCGTCTTCACGTCGAAGCCGGTCCGCAGGTCGCCTTCTTCGTCCATCGCTTCGGCGAAGTCGAGAACCCCACGCACGTGGTCGTCGTCGAGATGGCTGACCATGACCATCTCGATCGGCAGCTTGCCGTCCCGTTCCTTGCGCAGCGCTTCCAGCCGCGGCAGCAGCGTCGCCTTGAAGACGCCGCTCGGCCCGCCGTCGATCACGATCAGCCGGGGATCGTCGGCGTCGCCGTAATGCAGCAGCAGGCCGTCCCCGTACTTCGCTTTCAGTGCCTCGAGAGAAAAAATCATCTTCACACCGCCTGTAGCGCCCGCAGGGCATCGATTAGTCCGCTTCCTTGAAATTCCCGCCGCCGTCCCAGGTCCGTCGCCGTGCCGCAGAGGACCTGCTTGACCTGGGCCGGCTGTGCCACCAGCTCCGGGTGCCGGGCCATCAGCATCGCCGCGACGCCGGAGACGTGGGCGGTCGCCTGGCTGGTCCCGTCCTTGACCCCGTAGTCCCCGCCGGGGGTCGGCGAGGAGATCTTCTCCCCCGGCGCGACCAGGTCGGGCTTCTCGCGGCCGTCGCCGGTCGGGCCCTTGCTGGAGAAGTAGGAGACCCCGTAGGTGTGGGGGTTCAGCCGGTGGGTGGAACCGACGGTGAGGATTCCCTCCGCGTTGCCGGGGTCGGTGATGGCGACCGTGCGGAAGCCGTCCTGCTGGCGGCCGTCGTGGGTGAGGTACTTGGTCTGCCCCTCGTTCCCGGCCGCCGCGACGACCATGACGCCACTGCCCATCAGCCGCTCGCACTCGTCGCAGATCGGGGTCCTGCCGACGGCGTAGTTGGCGAGGTCGTGGTCGAGCGAGAGGCTGAGGTTGGCGCCGTGGATCACCTGCAGGTCGCTGTGCGAGTTGAGGTGGCGGATGAACTGCAGCGCGGCGGAGATCGCGAACTCTTCGCCGTTGCCCTGGGCGTCGAAGACCCGCAGGTCGTACAGCTCGATGTCGGGGCACATCCCGACCAGGTCGTTCCGCGCCGGCATTTCCGGGTCGCTCGCCCGCCAGTCGCTGCCGACGATCCCGGCGACGTGGGTGCCGTGGTCGACCGCGGGCACCACGTAGCCCCTGTCGTGTGGAATTTCCAGCAGCGGCTTCAGCGCGTCCCAGTCGATCGCCTGTGCCGTGTCGATCCTGTGTTCGAGGTCGCGGCGCTGCGCTTCGTCCAGGTCCCCGGACTGACCGGAGACGACCGACCGCAGGCGGGTGAAGTCGTAGGTCGCGATCACCCGCGTCTTCCACCGGTCCCGCTCCAGTTTCCCGCTGCTGGTGCGGCGCCGGAACGCCGGGTGGGTGGCATCGACGCCGGTGTCGACGATCGCCCAGCGCAGGTCGGAGCACTTGACCGAGAAGACGCGTTCGGCGGCGTCGGCCTTCACCGCGAGCCTGGATTTCGAAATCGCCGTCCGCGCCTGGCGGTTGAGGTTGACCGTCCACAGGTCGGCCCGCTCCCCTTTCCCCGGGCGCTTCAGCCCCGCCAGCATCTCCGCGCCGATCTGCATCTGTTTCTCTCGAGAGGGTGCCTCGGCCGGTCCATGGTCGAGCATCAATCTCCCCAGCAGCGCCAGGTACCAGGACAGCCAGTCCTCGCGGAAGCCGGTCTGCCGCGGCACCGGGCTGTCGCTTTCGCGAAGGGCGGCGGCGCCTTTGCGTGCCCAGGTATCCAACCGCCTCGCTTTCGGCGGCCACAGCCGGCGCCACCAGGGCGAGAGGGGGACAGCGCACCTGACCAGCTGCTCGAGCGTGAGGCGCGCGACCACGTACCCCTCGTTGAGGGCGACTTCCGCCGAGCGCTCCTCCTCGGGACCGAAGCGATCCACCGCCAGGCAGGCACGCAGCGCCCGCATCAACCGCGCCGCGTTGCTGTGCTGGTGCGGGGTCAGCAGGAGGTCCTGCGGCGCGTCGGGTTCCTCCCCGTAGCGGAGCCATACCTCGGGCAGGACAGGCGAGTCCTGGGTGAACCGGCGCTCCGCCTCCGAGCCGAAGATCCAGCGTTCCAGGTCGGCGGGGGCGGCCACTGTGCGCCATCCTTACAGCCTCACCTTCAATACTCAACAGATGCCATTTAAAAAACGTACTGTCAGGCCGCATCGACGGCTAGCATGCCGCCATGCCCGAGGAAGGAATCGACAAACCCGAGCAGGCGCGCGAGCTGGCGATCCAGCGGCTGAAGATGCAGCAGGACTTCAAGGGGATGGCCGGCGGCGGCGTCCTCGCGATCGTCGTCACCACGATCGTCTGGGCGCTCGGCGAAGGCGGCTACTACTGGCCGATCTGGGTCATCCTCGGCGTCGCGATCGCCGTCGTCGTCCAGGGCTGGAAAGCCTACGGCCCCAGCAACCGGATCACCGAAGCCGACGTCCAGCGGGAGATGGAGAAGGGCTGAGTTGCGGGCTTACCTCTTCTGGCAACGGCCGCAGCCGGGGGTCGAGCGGGAGGAGTACGAGGAGGGCTGGGGTGGGATCTACGGCTCGGGTCAGGGTCCCCGGTCGATTCCCGTAGAGGCAACCTGGAAGCACAAGCCCCGCGGCCAGTCGAACCGAGAGTTCCTCGCCCGCATCGAGGAGCAAGTGCCCGTCTGGCAACGACAGATGGTCCTCGGGCCCGCGCCGGAGTTCTGCATCGGCGCCGGCGGCCCGCCCCGCCGTTCCGTGGTTCCTTTGTCGTCTATGACCTGACTAAGGAACCACGCGAGCGAGCGACATATCCACGCGCCTGCCGCGGAAGGGCACACCCTCGGCACGGAGCAGCGCCCGCTGGCGGTCACCCTTTGCGAGCGAGCCGTCGGCGCGGACGACCCGCCACCACGGCAGGTCCGGATCGTCGTCGTGGAAGAGAACCGTGCCGGCGAACCGCGGCGCCCCCGGCGAGACGTCCCCATAGGTGCGAACGAACCCCTCGGGGATGGAGCGCACCCGCTCCAGCACCTCGAACTCGCGAGTCTGTGAAAACCCTCCTTCAGGGACGGTTTTCACGGACTCGCGGCTCATGCCTCCGGGCCGAAGGCGTCGATGATGCGGTTCTGGAACTCGCTCAGCTCCTCGGGAGAGATGAAGTAGGTGGGCGGAGTGAGGAAGAGGCCGTCGGCGCGCTCGGCGGTGGCCTCGACGCGGGCGCGGACCTTGTCGAGCGGACCCGCGGCGCAGTAGGCCTCGACCATCTCGTCGCTGATCGCGGCGGGGACGGCGGCGAGGTCGCCGCGGCGAAAGGCATCGCCGGCTGCAACGGCATTGTCGGCGAAGCCGTGCATCTCCCAGAGCGGCATGTAGGTCTTCACCGTCGCGTAGAAGGAGATCGTGCGGCGGGCTATCTCGATCGCCCGCCCCTCGTCCTCGTCGATCGCGCAGCAGACGGTCGGCAGGTAGTCGAAGTCGCCCCGCTCGCGGCTCGACCGCCGCAGTCCCTCCTCGAAGGCCGGGACCACCACCTCGTCGATCCACTGCAGCGACTGGATCGGGTGCCCGATCAGGCCGTCGGCAACGTCGCCGGCCATCCGCGCCATCCCCGCCTGCACGGCGGCGGTGTAGATCGGCACCGCCTCGCGCGGCGCCGGGTGCGGGCGCACCCAGCCCTTGATGTCGATGTCGTAGTACTCGCCCTCGTAGCGGATCGGCTCCCCCGCGCTCGCCTGGCGCATGATCAGCCGCGTCGCCTCGATCGCCTCGCGCAGGTGCGGCGCCGGGCGGCCGTAGTCGGCGTTGTGCCAGGTCTCGTTCAGCCGTTTGACCCCGGCGCCCATCCCGAGCCGGAAGCGGCCGCCCGACATCTCGTCGACGTCGAGGGCGCTGACCGCGTGGATGAAGGGGCTGCGGGTGAAGGCCCAGACGATCCCGGTCGCGACCCCGATCCGCTCGGTCTTCGCCGCCAGGTAGGCGGCCTGGGTGACGGCGCTGCGGAACAGCTCCGGTGCCCAGACGCACTCGACGCCAGCGGCCTCGGCCCGAAGCGTCTCCGCCTCGAGGTCGGCGACCGAGGTGCCGATCGCGGCGACGGAGATGCGGTCGAGGGCGCTCACGCCGGCCAGGTCAGGAAGCGGCGGGGACGGCGTCGCCGGCCAGCACCGCGTCGGCGACGCGTTCGCGGTGCCACTTCGCGTCGCCGAAGCCGGCGGCGTTGGCGCGGCCGCGCTTGAGGAAGAAGTGGAGGTCGTGCTCCCAGGTGAAGCCGATGCCGCCGTGGACCTGGATCGCCGCGTCGGGCACACGCCAACCGGCGTCGGAGGCGTAGGCCTTGGCCGTCGAGGCGGCGAGCGGCAGCGACTCCGGCTCGGCGTCGGCGGCCCAGGCGGCGCCGTAGACGGCCGAGCGCGAGTTCTCGGTCTCGAGCAGCATCTGCGCGCAGCGGTGCGAGACGGCCTGGTAGGCGCCGATCGGGCGGCCGAACTGCTGGCGGTCTTTGGCGTAGGCGACCGACATGTCGAGCGCCCGCTGTGCCACCCCGGTCGACTCGGCGGCGATCGCCACGCAGGCGCGCTGGAAGACCGGCCAGTAGTCCTCGCTGCCCCCGGGCAGGGTGTTCTCGGCCGCGACCCGCACACCCTCGAGGCGGACCGTGGATAGGCGCCGGGTCAGGTCGATCGACTGCTCCGGGGTCACCGTCACGCCCTCGGCCCCCTTCTCGACGACGTGGCGGTGGCCGTCGGCGGTGGCAACGAGGAAGAGGTCGGCGCTGGCCGCGTCCATCACCAGCGTCTTTTCGCCGCTCAAGACGATGTCGTCGCCGTCTGCCTCAGCCGCCAGCACGAACTTGTTCGGCTCGGCGGGCGTCCCGACGTCGAACAGGGCCGGAACCCCGCGCAGCTCACCGGCTGCCAGCGGCCGCAGCCAGCGCTCCTTCTGCTCGTCGGAGCCGGCGAAGGCGAGCGCCAGGCCGGCGATCGTGTTCGAGAGCAGCGGCGAGGGCGCGCAGACATAGCCCATCTCCTCGAAGAGGACGGCGAGGTCGACGATCCCGAGCCCCTGGCCGCCCCACTCCTCGGGCAGCGCCAGCCCGGCCCATCCGAGCTCGGCCATCTCCTTCCAGCCGCTCTCGTCGAAGCCGTCCTCGCTCGCCGCTATCTCCCGCAGCCGCTCCGATTTGAAGCGCGAGGCGAGGAAGTCGTGGGCGGTCGACCTGATCGCCTGCTGCTCGTCGGTGAGGTCGAAATACACGAAAGCTCCTAACGCAGCCGCGGCAGGCCCAGGACCCGCTCGGCGATGATGTTTTTGAGGATGTCGGTGGTCCCGCCCTCGATCGAGTTGGCGCGGGAGCGGAGGAAGCCGTACTGCCAGGCGCCGCCGGCGACCGCGTGCTCGGAGCCGCGCGCCAGCATCGAGTAGGCGCCCTCGATCTCCAGCGCCAGCTCGGTCAGATCCTGGTTGATGTCGGCCCACTGCCACTTGCCCAGCGAGCCCTCCGGCCCGGGGATCCCGGACTGCATCGTCTTGGTCAGGCCGCGGTAGGCGTTCAGCCGCATCGTCTCCACCTCGATGTGGAGCTGGGCGATCCGCTGGCGGAAGTAGGGATCCTCAGCCGCGGTGCCGCCGTTGGAGGGCGTTTCCCGCGCCAGCTTGCCGAGCCGGCCGAGGCTGTTCTGGACTTGGGAGATCGCCCCGAAGGCGAGCCCGGCGCGCTCGTTCATCAGCGTCGTGATCGCCACCGCCCAGCCGTTGCCGACGCCGCCGACTACGTTCTCGTCGGGCACGCGCGCCTCCTCGAAGAAGACCTCGTTGAACTCGCCCTCGCCGGTGATCTGGACCAGCGGCCGCGTCTGCACCGAGTCCTGCTCCATGTCCATCAGGAAGTAGGTGAGACCCTGGT
>Ga0157372_10000282_pt1 | contig 56474 bp, 61 predicted proteins | sample C55metaG_FD_115307 | JGI IMG/M metagenome (GOLD analysis project Ga0157372, IMG submission 115307) | Corn rhizosphere microbial communities from Kellogg Biological Station, Michigan, USA - C5-5 metaG | ecosystem: Host-associated > Plants > Roots > Rhizosphere > Soil | place: USA: Michigan... | reverse complement strand
TCTACCACCGCATCAAGTCACAATCGACGCACGAAAAACTCGATCGACGACGGGAGGGGTTTTTCATTTTGGCGACATTGCGGCCGGTTGGCATTGCTCTCTGGCTTGGACTGATCGCCTGGATGATCAATCCAGGCTGGATGAGATGGTCCTCAGTCCCCCTTCCATTCTGGCTGAGGTGGACAGGAGTCGGACTGATTGCGATTGCCTGTGGGCTGCTGGTATGGAGCCTTCGTTGCCTCGGGAAGAACTTGACGGATACCGTTGTGACGCGTCAACAGCACAGGTTGGTCATGCATGGACCTTATCGCTGGGTCCGACATCCGTTCTATGATTCTGCCGCATTGCTGGTAGTGGCGGTTTCCCTGATCGCTGCGAATTGGTTTCTCTTGATAAGCGGTGTCGTGTTGCTTGGTCTTTTGATCATCCGAACCCGGATAGAAGAAGAGAATCTCGCTGCCCGCTTTGGGGACAGTTATCGAGCGTACAAAGAACACACCGGACGCTTCTTGCCAGAAATTGGAACGATCGTGCGTGAATTATTCGGAAAGTAATTTGACGGAATGGTCTCAGAGATGTTGGCCCATTCCTATATCCGTGTTTGTGTCACCCACCACACCCGCATGTAACCGCCACTCGCTGGCTGTTATCATCCACGGCTGGACGAATTTCGCAGGTGTTCAAAAGGAGAGGCGATGGATCGCCGCCAATTTGCAACTCGTTCTCTAGCCGCATTCGCAGGCACCATGCTGGGTCGCTATGGCAGCAATGCCGCGGCCCTACCCGCTGCGGACCGACCGCCTGGATCGGTGCCCGCGTCGTTAATACAAAAGGCGCGCTTCCCAGAGGGGTTTCTTTGGGGCACGGCTACTGCCTCTTATCAGGTAGAAGGTGCATGGGATGAGGACGGCAAGGGCGAATCGATATGGGACCGATTTACTCATACACCTGGGAAAGTAAGAGGCGGAGTAACCGGGGACGTGGCCTGTGATCAGTATCACCGGTACCCTGAGGACATCGCATTAGCCAAACGCCTCAACCAGAAGAGCCACCGGTTTTCGATCTCCTGGCCACGCATTCAGGCAAGCGGGACCGGCGTCCCCAACATGAAGGGGATCGATCACTACAGCCGCTTCGTCGATAGGTTGCTTGAGGCGGGTATTCGGCCCTGGTGCACGATGTATCACTGGGATCTTCCGCAGGCGCTCGAAGACCGAGGCGGCTGGCCAAACCGAGATTTGGCCAGCTACTTCGCAGATTACGCTGGCATTCTTGCCAAGCATCTCGGGGACCGAATTACGGTCTGGGCACCTTTCAATATGCCTTGGGCTATCGCGTTCATGGGCTATGCTGCGGGCGCTTTTCCACCCTGCCGGGCCAGCTTCAGCGATTTCCTGAAAGCGGCGCACACTCTGGCACTTGCTCAGGCCGAGGCCCATCGTGCCGTCAAAGCAGCCTCTTCTAAGGCAACGGTTGGGAGCGCCTATGAGATGGCTCCCGCATACCCAAAGACTGACTCAGAGGACGATCGCGCAGCGGCCGCTCGCTACCATGCTATGAACAATGTCTTCTTTTTAGAGGCGGCCATGCATGGCCATTACCCGAAGGCTTTCGTTGGCGAGCCGCCGTATGAGCTGATGGGCTTCAGGGCGGGCGATGAAAAGCTGCTCTATGCACCGCTGGACTGGATCGGTTTCCACTACTACACGCGACGCATTGTTTCCGACGCGAGCAAGGAGCGATTTCTCAGCGGGGGCAATTTCAGCGGAACGGAGATCGAGAGCAATTCACCCGGCGGCCGCGATCCTTACACGCGCTTCCGTGCCGGGATGCCCACGGAGGGTCCTCTGACCGAGGCCGGCCTGGAGGTCTGGCCATGCGGAATCTTTGACCTAGTCACACAAATTTCAAAAGATTACAACCACCCGATCATCGAAATCACCGAGAGCGGGTGCGGATACCTTGATGGCCCTGACGAACATGGCGGCATACCGGATGGGCGCCGTATCCAGTGGTATCGCGAAGTGCTTGCGGAACTGGCTCGGGCGATTTCCGATGGAGCTCGGGTGCGCGCCTTTCATGCCTGGAGCCTCCTCGACAATTTCCAGTGGGCGGAGGGCTTCACCGAACGCTACGGGTTAATCTATACGGATTTTCGCAGCCAGAAACGCACGCTAAAGGATTCCGGCCTTTGGTATGCGAGAGTTGCCGCCTCCAATCGGCTAGACGTCTGATTGTGGCGACGTCGAAGCTGGAGGGTGGTTGTTTCCCGAATCGATCAGGACCTCGCTAATGGATATCTCGAATCCAGAGGTGAAGACTGCGTCCCTCAAACTTTTGTCGCTCACCCGCAGGAAGCTGACTTTCCATTGGAAATGGTTGGCGCAGAATCTCCCCAACTGCTCATTGACACTTGCCGACGGTTAATTCGGCCAGCCAATAACCCGACATAGCTGCGGCCCTCGCGGCTTGTTGGCGGCCTGCCTCGTCCATGGCTTTCAGCGCGGCCTCGCGCCGTTGCTGAAATACCTTCTCCAGATGAGCACCGTAATAGCTGCCATCCTGGCGCGTGGCATACCGTTTAATCGATTCGGGGCTGCCAATCTTCAGGGTCTCGCCGAGTTCCAAACCCATTTCGAGAAAGAACTCACGATCCTGCCCATCCGGCACGCCGAACACGAATGGCTCTCCCCAATCGATGGCGTTCTTGACCATTCCAATGGGATATCTGGTCAGCACTTCAACTCCGCCAAGGTTGAGATACTCCATGAGGAGCGTGCTGCCTGGAGCGGATTCCGAAGCGATCGTGCGCAAGGTTTGTTTCATCCCCTGTTCAGGGACGTACATGCTGACGCCCTCGCAAATGTAAAAGGTCCTGCGTGCAGCCTGGAAACCGGCACGGCGCAATACTTCGCCCAAGTTTTCGCATGCGAAATCGATTGGCGCATAAATAACGTTGCCCGGACCGCCGCCGAGCGCCGCTTCGACGCGCTGCTTCTTGTACTCCTGCGTGGAGGCGTAATCGATTTCGATGATGGGCGTGTCCTTCAACAGTTCGGTGAAGCGGTGTGCGCGCGTATCGAATCCGGCTCCCAAAATCACCAGCTGGGTTGCCCCGCCACGGATGGCGCGCTCCATGCGCTCATCGATAAAGCGTGTCCGCACCAACATCAACCAGGCGAACCCAAAGATGTCGGGATCGCAAATAGCATCCTGAAAATCCCGGTCGAGAGCCTTGCTGATGGGATGCTCAGGGATAAGAGCTAACTCCGGGGGGCCAATCAGTCGTGCCGCCACCCAGTCTGGATTGCGTACGCTAATATCTGGCTCGCGCGACCCAAAAGCTCGCGCCGCGGCTGTCAAAATCGAGGTGCGGGAGGGCAACCCGTTAGCTTCCATTCAGGAATTATCAACCATTTTCGGATGGTGCGGAGTGGTGGGTTTTGAGGCCATGGCTGATTTCATTCACGCAGGTCCCGGGCCCAGGACCGCGCGAGACTAGCCCATCGGGCGAAGGGCCAGGGAGAGAAAGCGATGAATGGTGCGAAGGTCCTTCATCTCATCGCGGACGAACAACCTGTAAAACCGAGCGCCACTCTGCGCTGCCTACCAATATTGCTTCAACACATTCAGCACCGGACTCGTGCTACCGTCCGGACGCACGACCCATAGCCCGCGGCACTGGTTCTTCTTCGGACGCAGCGGGTTCCCCTTAGCGGCGTCGACCGGCGCAGCCTGGCCGTTGGTCTCGGCGCATTCGTTGTCGAACACGTTCCACAAAAACGCGCCGTATATGCCTTCCTTGCTCGCGGTGCTGAGAATCGCGTTCGCACGCCAGGTCATCCCGCCAACCAGCTGATTCTCGAACAGGCCGTACTCCGAAATCAGAATACGGCGATTCCCTAGTCCCATCGGATCGGGCGCCATCTTCTCAATTGTCTTCAGAGCAAGCCGCAAACTAGACTGAACCGACTTCGGGTCCTTGCCCGTCGCCGTCGAGTCGTAAGACGAATAGGTCACCATATCGGCGTTTACCTTGGGCAATACCGCGTTGATGACACGAGTCATGCCATTCTCCGCATAATCGAGCACGCGATTGACCTCGGCCGCGTGGAATACGCGCACGCCGGTCGAGTTGTCAGCCTCACGGCGCGCCCGAGTGACTCCGCGTTGCCGGGCCGAAAGCCATGCGATCATATCCTGCACCATCCCAGGAGAAATGTCTCCGGTAATGTTCCCCTCACCAAGACCGATCCAATCGCCTTCCCAGTTCTTTAGAACGAATGTCTTTCCCGATCCGGCGAATTTGGAATAAAGATATTTCGTGAGCTGATAGAGCTCGTTCTCCTCGGCTTTCAACCGCTCGGGTGATGCCGCGAGGCCCGCAACTCCATCGGCGTTCGCGAAGGTGTACACGGTCATCACGATTGTGCTGAATGGAACGTTCAAGACCGTGTCATAGGGCTTGGTCTGCGCCAGAGCCGTGAGGTTCGATGGGGCTGTAGCCGGCCACTGGTTGGAGGATTGATCCGGATACTCAGTCCTGAAGTATGGAGTCAGGTAAATAAAAATCGAGTCGGATCCTAATGCCCTGATCTTCTGCACGCCTTCCACCAGATAATTGTTCTGTGTGAACCCATAGTTGCCCGAAACATGCGCAATACCAGCGGCGAACTTGGTTGAGAACCTGCCTCCATTAACGGAAACGTTAGCTGAGGGGAAACGCCCCCCACCGCAGCCAACTGCCGCGAGAATGAATGCAAGTGGAACGAGCGCGAGCAGTTTTTTCACGTGTGTATACTCCTCGGGCAGAGCAGGATCCGGACACACGAAGGCCCTGAGCGGAAAACCTGGGAAGATACAGGAACCACGGAGGACGAGCCCGAATCGCCCTGAGATGCAGAGCTGCTTGACTGAAGCCTAACCAGAGGTGCTGCTCAACGCAAGTTCATTCCAAGCGGATGAGAACTCAAGTTGGACACGGAAGGGCAGGGTATGTACCTTCGGGGGTCGCCTAGCGAACCTCAAGCGCCTGCGGGAGAGCTCTCGCCAAGTCGGTCTCGTGCTAATGCTTAAGTCGTCAACGACTCCTAGTGAATCAGCCCGAACACCCCAACTCCGGCTGTGGTGCCCACATAGACCTTTCCGTTCACCACCGTCGGCGTGATGAACTTATTGCCGGCGCCAAAATGGTCACGCCCCCCGGGCGCCTGGTTGCTGTTGTAAAGCTCGTTTGCCAGATTTCTGGCGTCAAAAGCATGCAGAACCGCAGGATTTGTATTCTCAGCGGCCCAGAGAATCGCATTGTTGCTGCCGTTGGCGGAAATACTAGGCGTGGCTCCCGGGTAAGGGAAAACCTTTGCAGTCTGGGATACTGCCGCGGTCGCGAGCTTCCCATTGTTGATTCTGAAAGCCTTGATACTGTCCCCAACCGCTCCGTAGTAAATCGTGTTGTCAAAGAATGCAGGCGTCGAAAATACACTTCCTGCCAGAGCACCTTGAACTTCCTGATAGATATTGTTCGAGTTCGGATTGAATTTCCCCATCGAATCGCGATCCACGATGTAAATGTTGGTATCTTTGCCCGCCCCGACTGCAAGATGGCGAATCTGACCCGAACTGTCCATAAGGTCCGGGAGAACCAAGGCTCCGCCCGAGCCAAGGTCTTCATCAGAAGAATTTTCTGCAGATTGGTTCGACGTCTCGAAATAGTCAGCGATCGTGAGCCGTCGGTTAGCTGTCGCGATCTTCAGGAACGCATTGCCGAAATCCCCATTCGCAGGAAATGCTTGAGCGTTCAGCGTGGCGTCGAAAGTGCCATTCGCAGCTAGAGCAAAAATGTTTCCGTTCGAATCGGCCGCCGGCCCCGCACCGCTCATCCAGAACGCACCCTCGTTGCCATTGGGAGTGACATCGAGCACCGTGACCTGAGACAGGGTGTGTTGGTCATAACCAATGATCCAACCTGTGTATGGCCGGAAATCACAATGCGACCCCCAGCTCGTATAGACCACACCGTTGCTCAAAAGAAGCCCGGGACGATTCAGTTGCTGTCCCGGATCGAAGATTACGTTCCCTCCCGAGCTGTTGTCCCCCATTCCTGGATAAGACGCCTGAATCTCCTTGGGCCCGCCGAATTCTTCGCCACCCGTTGTTACATCGAGTGCGTGGATTCGCTGATGGTACTTGCCCAATCCGTCTTTCGACATGCCCACGATGTAGATGGTTCCGTGGGGGCCGATACTGGGATCAATGACCGGAGTGGAGGTGACTCCGATCTCCGGAACGATTTGGCCGCAGCCATGATTGTCGCTAGGCGTTTCACCTGGAGCCAAGATGGAAACCTGCCAAAGTTGAGCTCCCGTATCGGCATCGACGCCATAGATGCTTCCGTGTTCCGTCGCAATGAAAATCACGTTATGGGCTGCCCCTGCGAAGCTCAGATTGGGGAGGTAAAGCGGCTGGGCGTCCACTTTGCCATCCACAGTGATGACAAACAAAAGGCCAAAATTGGACGCGCTCACATTGCCGGGCGTAAGAGTCGTCTCGTTAAGATTCTGCCCGGTCCGACCATTATCGTTGTGATAAGTGGTCACAGTGCTCGTGGTTGACGTCGGCGGAAGCGGACTACCGCTGCCTCTGTCCGAGGTGTTCTTGCTGCTGCAGCCGCTCAGATAGAAGCCAAAGACAGCGAACGACAGAAGTATTCCTAAAATCCTAAGGTCCTTCGTACCCACGTTTTGGACAGGCACGGGCTTGCATCCTTCAATCTAGGGCATTGTAGTTCGGTTCGCAGCTTGGCGGCACGTCAAATGTGTTTTTGAGAGTACACTTTCTCTTTCGCTTCGGTTCCACTAGGAGGCGCAATGAGATGCTGGCCCATCGGTTTCCTTCTGGTTTTTGGGATGTTCGCTTTCCCGTTAGAAAGCGGATCGCGACAACCGAAGCAGCCTCGTTCGGTACTGCCCTGCAGCGCCATCAAGGATGAACCAGAAAAATTCGAGCGCCCCAGTCCTCCCGGTTGTTCGGATGTGAAGTTTGCTGATGGAGGCTTGATTGTAGTCCGATACAGCCGGCCGAAGCTGCGGAACCCCGACAACGGCCGCATTCGGGAAGTCTTCGGTTCCACGGTTCGCTGGGGCGAGATCTGGCGAGCCGGGGCAAACGAAGCAACCTCGTTTACTACAAACGCCAACTTGATCATCGGCAATAGGCCAGTCCCAGCGGGTTCGTACACAATCTATTTGATTCCCGAACATCGCAAGCCCTGGACGCTCATTCTCAATAAGACGACGGGGCAGTGGGGCATGCCCTACCCAGGGAGTTCCAGCGATCTTGCGCGAATTGACATGGATGCGGCGTTGCTGCGCGACGGTATGGATCAACTAACGGTCGAGTTTGGGGCCAGCGGGAATGATTCCACAACACTTACCTTCGCGTGGGAAAACTGGAAAGCAGCGGTCGCCATTGTCGAAGCACGTTGAGTGCACGCGCGTCGTAAGCGGATCACTTACCAAACCCCGAGTCCGTTAGACCAATGGAGTGGTTCTCATGGGTGATCTCACGGCGCCGGCCTTCAGGGTCAGGGCTCGAATAGTGAGTCATAGCCGGTAAGGCCAGCCAGGCTCCCTGTTTGCATCAACTCCTTTCCCTGCTCGTTCAGCCTTCGGTACTTAGGTTCGCCTTCCCCCGAGAAGATTGCAAATTCCCCGCTGTCACTAATTCGCACACTTGCGCCCGGATTACCGCCCTGTCGCAGTGCATCGCTTAAAAATTTTCCAAGAGCTTCTTTGTACGGCAAATTTGGGTTTTCCATGGTCGCGAACGTATCACACGCTTGAGGGCTGTTTCCAGTATGCCCAAGTCGAGTTACGTGACAAGAAAGAAAGAGCGCTTTCAACCGAGCCTACGAAAGGAGTTGCGGCGGAGCCACGAACAGGTCGATTCGCTCCGCCGCAAGAACTAAACGGAAAGCAGCCGATCAAAGAAGGATCGATAGCGCTGGAAAGCAACGCGGAGATCTTCTGTCGAAACGTTGTCTCCACGGTCCCACTGCTTCTCAAGGCCCGATCTCTCATCGGCAAATACTTCGGCCAGCCGCTTCATCGCTGAGGCTACGAGTCCATCCGCCTGTTCGACCGCCTTCCGAGGCTCGTCCACGAATGCAGTCTGAATTTCTTTCCAGCGCATGCGCAAGTTTTCGAGCTCGTTGGTCGGGAACAGCGGCGTCGAACCGTGATCTTGCGATTCCTTAACCGCAAGCGCCCGCTCCGAGGTAACTGGCTTCGGTCCAGCCAGCTCCGTCCGTTTCCCTCCTTTGGCGAGATCAGCCGTCGTGAGATTCTGTTCCTGTTCCGCGTCTTTCCGTAATGGCACCGCCATTGGTCATGCCTCCCTTCTGAGTTGTTCGGGTTGGGTTTCTTCCACTAACTCGGAAAACAATGCGCGATAGTGCACCATGGCCTGCCGCAAATCTTCTGTGCTGGCTTGCCCGCGGCTGCGGCGTTGGGCAATCTCCTGCGCCGCGCGATAGTTTTCGACCACAACCGGGTGATCAACGGAGATGTCGGCCGCTCGCTGGGTGAAATCGGTGATCGGATACCCGCGAGCTTGCATTACCTCCAAAATCAGCTTGTCGGCAAACGCAACAGCGCCTGAAGGATCATCCACAAACTGGCTCTGCACCTCATTCCACCGATTGCTAAAGCGCGCGTGCTCCTCCGCTGTGAGCGAACGAATGTTGAGTGTTTTGCGGTGCTTTTCACGAAATTCCAGCAGCCGTTCCCCCTTGTGCACGTCGCCTTCTGTCTGGACTACGCGATCGTACTCAGGCCCGAACTGCTCGCGAAGGGTCTGACTCCGACGCTTCCGGGCAAACAAATAGACGAGGGCAGCGACGACCACGGCTGCGATTACGACCAGCAGTATCACAATCTGAGCTGAACTCATTCGCCTCCTCCTGCAGAAATAATCGCGGTATGGGATTCCGCAGAGATGAGCGGTGTTGTAAGCGAAGAAAGTGTAGGAGCAATGAGGTGGATTGAGCTAACCTGAGGACCCAGCTTTAACCCATTGCTTGAATGGGCATGTGTAACCGCCAAGAAAACCCTTGTCCCTTACGGCTTGGTGTAACGCATCGAACAATTAAGGAACGATAGGGAATTAGGAGGGAAGGCCATGCCCCACTTCACCAAGACAGTTCAAAGCGCCTTCTTTGACTTTAACTTATGGACCGCTGTCGAAGCATCGTTTTCCACGGCTCGCGTCGTAAGCTTTTCCAAGCATTGCCACTCCGGACCTAGCGGGTACTCGAACTCACGCATGGTATGCGAGTCATGAAAATTGATGTTCTTGCCGGAAAGAGAAAGTACTTCGTAGGAGAAGGTAAGAATCCCTAATAGGTCGACACATCGAGAGTGAGCGATTCCCGTGGCCACTCGACCCGGTGGTACGTCTACGGTCCTCGATGGTCCCTCTCCTGGAATACCCCCAATAGGGACTCGCACCGATTGAGCCAGCGAAAGCTCTATCGTGAGCAGATAATCTGCCGAGTTTTCACGTGCCTCGGCCTCAGGTGTTGCTGCAGAACCTAATATCACTACGGCTCGAACATTCCTGGCGTTTTCTTCAACCACCTTAACCGCCCGATCGCGCAGCTTGGGCAACATCTGCTGGATGCGCGGATCGGATGAATCGACATTCACGGCAATGATCCTTCCACGGGAGCTCTCTTGCCCGGAAGCAAGGAGAGACGCCGCAAGGATTGACAGGTTTGCGAAATAAAGAATGACTCGCATTTGGCTTCCTGTGACCGCCTCGCGAAACTATAAGCCTGAACGTGAACAATGACAAATCCTGGGCTTACCACCAGTTGTATGGCCTTGGCCACCATTGGCTCGATTGATGGCGAATCTCTTGTCGCTCGTCGAGCACTTATGGGTCGACCGACCGTTCGCCGCTGGCTCCATTTCGAACACAACAACACCGGTGGCAACGACTATGTTGAGAGAGTCGCAGCCTCACTGCACGAAAGAAGGCCAGGACGCAGTTAGCAAGGATTTCCATGGTTTCGACTCAGTGTGTTTCACGGCGTTCGCGAACTGGAAACTGCCTTTTGGTAAGTTGTTTCTCAGGCTCCCCTGCATCTCACAATTATGCGTACGGCTGGCGTGTGGTCGCAGATATTGCTCTTAAGCATAGCGATGAGCCTGCCGGCGGGTGCACAAGACATTAGCGCTCGCTCCAATCTGGTCCCCGTGCCAACCCTGGTGCTCGACGAAGAGGGAAGCAACGTCTTCGGCCTGCGCCAGCAGGATTTCGCGATCGAGGACGACGGAATCCAACAACTCGTCCATCTCGACGAAGCAGCTGAATCCAAGCCTCTTTCGCTGATCGTTGCCGTGCAATGTGGCCGGAGAGCAAAACGGGAACTCGGTCGCATTCAGGGGCTCCCGGCAATGCTCGACCCGATTCTGAACGAGCCGAACAGCGAAGCGGCTGTCCTTTTCTTTGATAGCAAGCTGACCTTAGCGCGCGACTTCACCAACCACGCGGATGTGATTGAAGATGAGCTTAGCAGTGTCGGAGCAGGCGATGGGGGAGCATCTGTTCTGGACGCTATTGCTTACTCGGCCCGACTGCTTGCCAGAAGACCCGGTGAGCGGGAACGGGTGTTGCTGCTAATTAGCGAGACGCGCGACCACGGAAGCCGATTCACCACGCTCGACGAAGTCGTGCGGCTGATCGGGGAAAACAATATTTCCGTTTATGCAATTCCTTTTTCCGCATACTTATCGCAGCAGTTAGATGTGCTTCGCGGAACTAATCAAGATGAGTGGACGCCATACGTAGACATCCTTGAGAAGGTTGCTGCCATTCGACAAGCAATGAAGAAGAATATTCCACTGACGCTCACCCAGTTAACCGGAGGGGAGTACAGAATCTTTCATACGAAGAAGAGATTTGAGACAGAGATGATTGATTTGGCCAATCATGTACACAGCCGTTATGCACTGAGCTTTGAGCCAAAGAATCCCCACCCTGGCCTGCACCAAATTCGAGTGCGCCTGCGTGATCCATCAAGAAAGGCGACGGTACGGTATCGCAGCAGCTATTGGATGAGGGAAGAAGATGCGCAATAGCATTTCAGCCTGCCGCCGCTTGGATTACTGCGCTGCCCTGTTTGCAAACGATTTTTAACCAAGGTGTCCCTCAGTCGAGCCTGTGCCCGGATACGATGTCTGCAGGTTCGTGGGCCTGGGCCGCCCTTATCTCTCGCCCCTCTACGGGAGACGCGCGATCCAAGGAAGGGTGGCCCCCCAAATCTCGGGGATTCCGTCTTACGTCCTCTTTTGCTTGATTGTTTCTATTTTCGATGGCTGCTGTTCTTTTCTTTCGAGTAGTCGGTTGAATTCGTCAACAAGGCTTCCGAACCGCTCGGGATCCTTTTCAACTAGCACTTGTTCACAAAGTTGTTGCAAACGGTCCTTCTGAGCTTGCATGTGATCGTCTCATTTCGGAAGAAGGGCGCTTTCATTTGATCTGGGGTGGATCTTATGCCGGAAACCTATAGCCCGTTGCGTGCCAGTACTCGTGGTTGCAGGGACGTTTGTTGCGATTTGAAGCCCGCTGCCCCTGACTCAGCGGACTTGCCTTGGAGCCTTTCTGTCCGGAAATCCTAAGATGAAGGTTGTGCCTCGAAAACTGTCAAACCTTACAGTGCTGGTTCGGGGTAAAGGTCTGTCCGCAGTTACCGCGTCGACAAGTTGTAGAGATTCAACGAGCCGCCTGGGCCGGACAGAGCGATCGAGACTCGGCCGTCAGCACTCGAGTAAGTTTTACAGTCCTCTGACGCGGTACAGGACGACCCCGTGCGATGGAACAACAGCACTGATGGCGCTGCTCGTTTTTTTTGTCTCGCCGGTCCACAGGTCGTGTATGGAATAGCCGTTTCCGTTTTCAGGGAGGCCTAAGGTGGATGCTCGAACCGAGACGTTCTCTGCCTTCCCGCCAATGTTAAACAAACCGACGATCATGTCTCCGTTCGGCTCCTTCTTGGCGAACACCTGATGGTTGCCGGTATTGAGCACCCTTTTCGCGGCGATCGAATCCTGATCGACAGCAAGTACCGCGGAGTTCTCCAGGTATTTCTGCAGATCGGTTGGATCGAGGTGAGTAAGATCGATGCCGAGGATGAACGGTGCCGCTCCAAGGGCCCACAGGCTGATCTGAGTCTGGCGCTCGACCGGAGTCAGCCCGTCGTTGCTGCCATTTCCTATCTCGATAGAGTCATAATCGTTGAAACCGCCTGGACCAGCATAAGGCTGCCACTCTGCCACGTAGTTGAAACGGTTGGCAACCTTGGGCCAACTGGTCAGCGGGTAGCTGCTACCGCCCTTGTCGCAGCGATAGCATTCGACGTCGGGCGCGAATTCCCATTGATTGGCATACTTCATTAATGTCGGGGCGATATTGCTTGTGAAATCCCCCTGCGTGACGTCCAGGACCATGGGCCGCCCGCTTTGCCGTATGGCATTCGACCAGGCCATAACGTCAGCGGCGTTGGTGTTTTTCATGCCGTCAATCTTGATGTAATCGACACCCCACGACGCAAGCATGTCTACCCATGAATTCGTATACTCCTGCGCTCCAGGCTTGTTGTAATCAATTCGGACCATGCCCTTGCAGTTATAGTTGTTCTCTTCTAAAGAAGAGTCCGCAATTTGCGCAGCCGTGTACGATGTGCCTTTGATCGGCGTGTTCCGGCTGACTGCCTGCCTCGAAATACCCGGCGTAACATAGATTCCGAACTTCATTCCGAGACTGTGGATATAGTCGGCGACTACCTTGATACCGTCGCTATCTCCCTGGGCTGGGAACGTTGATGGGTCTGTCATCCAGCGGCCGTAAGCGTCGACATTCGGACCTTGCGGTCCCGGACACTGATACCAAAAGTCGTCGAGGTTTACATACTGGTACCCGATTTTCTGCAATCCGGAATTATGCAGGGCGAGCGCCTGAGCTTTCATTCGAGTTGCGGTTGGATGCTTGCGGAGGAAGCTCCAGCTACTCCAGCCGAGGACTGGCGTACGCTCGAGACCATTCTCCTCCGCGCTGGCATTCTGCAGGGCCCCGCACACTAGCAGCGCGATCACCAGTGCTGACATCAAGCTGTGTGTCCATTCCTTCAAAAAAATCATCCGTCTTCTCTATCATAAATACGGGAACAAAAACAATTACCCGTATTCGAGAATCGTCAATGCGCGTCTCGCCCAGGGGCCGCAGGAGCGATCACGGATGGCTTTCATGTTCACACCATCCCTTGAGCCTTTGCCGAGTGGACTCCAGGCTCGACTTCTTGGTTCTGTCCGCCTAAAGTATTGCGCATGGACCGAAGGGAATTTAGTAAGCTCTCTGCTTTTGCCTTGGCCTCAAGCTTTGTCCCATCATTCGCGCAAAATGCGACTCCAGGGAAACCGGTCGGCTATGCCGCCATCGGTCTGGGGCGGATTTGTGACATCTTCATGCGCGCCTGCGCCCTCACGCAATCCTCGAAGATCACTGCCCTAGTTACTGGCCATCCCGATACCAAGGGGCTGAAGTATTCCGCAATGTACGGCATCCCAAGGTCTTCCATCTACACCTATGAGACGTTCGACCAGATCGTGGACAACAAGGATGTCGATGCCGTTTACATCGGCCTGCCCAACAGCATGCACTGTGAATACACCCTACGTGCTGCCGCTGCGGGCAAGCACGTGCTGTGCGAGAAACCCATGGCCATCTCCAGCGCCGAGTGCCGACAAATGATCGCGGCTTGCAATAAGGCCCAGCGCAAGCTGATGATCGCCTATCGCGTGCAATATGAACCAACCTGGAACGATGCCATCGATTTCATTTCTTCCGGACTCCTCGGCCAGATGGAATCGTTCCAGGGAGGCTTCTATGGCCAGGAGGCAGTCGGCGAATGGCGCCTCAACCGCAAACTCGCGGGAGGCGGATCGCTGCTCGATCTAGGCATCTATCCACTCAATGCGATCCGACACATGATCGGCGAGGAACCCACCGATTTCACCGCGGTTGTCGCCACCCGCGACCAAGGCGGCCGTTTTCTCGAAGTCGAGCAATCCATGGAGTGGACCATGAAATTCCCCTCCGGCATCCTCGCCTCGTGCGGTTGTTCGTATGGTCAAGTGGGCCCGAATTTCGTGATGATGAACGGCGAAAAAGGTACACTCGAAATGAATCCCGGCTTCGGATACGACGGCCCCCACCTCCAGGGATTTGCCGGCGGCCGGCGCATTGACGAGCAAAGTACCGGCAAGCATCCCTACGTATTTGCGCTTGAGGCCGATCACTTCTCCCACTGCGTGCGCACCGACACAATGCCAAAATCCCCCGGCGAAGAGGGACTCAAAGATATGATCGCCATCGAAGCCATCTACAAGGCTGCCGGAAGGCCAATCGCGTAAGCAACGGTGGAGGGCCTTCCAGGGCTACTTTCTGAAGGCTGGTGCTTTTCAGGACGTGGGACATGACCTCACCAGTTCCAAAGGCAGTCTTCTTCCTAGTAGCGTTGAGCTCGCTCTCCGCTTTGGCCTCACGCCTTTCAGCAGCAACAATCGAGTCAAACAATCTTGATGGGTTCTGGCGTTCGGACGGATATGGACTATTCGTTGAACTCAAGGGCGGCGTCCTACAAACCTACGAAGTAACTTCAATTAGCTGCCTTCCTTCTCGCAGCGCGAAACTAGCGTCCGCAGCAAACGCCGGATTAATGGTTTTCACTAGAGGACATCAAACCATCACGGTTTCTTCTGATGCCAAGTCTCGGGTTCTGCGGATGCACATCGACGGGACAGCTTCAAGTATTGTGCTGCACCGAATCGCGAATCGACCCGATATCTGCCGCGAGATCCCGACCAACACTCCTCAGGAAAATTACGCGATCTTCTGGCAAACCTTTGCTGAACAATATCCCTTCTTCCGGCTGCGCAAGCAAGATTGGAAAGTCGCCGACAAGCAGTTCCGCCCTCTGGTCAACTCAACCACCAAGCCCGATAAGTTGTTTCAGATTTTTCGAAAGATGATCGAGCCGCTGCAGGATTCGCATACGGGCTTAGAAGCCCCAAATATCGGCGCAGAGTTTGACGGATGGCGCAATGATCCGAACCATCTTGACGAGCACGCCTGGGAGAAAGCGGTGTCCCTGATCGAAACCAAGTATGTGCAGGGAGGTTTGCGCAGTTATTGCCGAGACCACCTCCAGTTTGGAAGCCTGGTAGGCGCGATCGGCTACTTGCGAGTAACCACGTTTTACGACTATGCGGACGTCCCCGGCTACGCTGCTGAACTGCAGTGCCTGCAGAAGAGCCTCGACACAATTTTTGATTCGAATATCAGGCGCCACGGCCTAGTCATTGATGTGCGACTCAACCATGGTGGCGACGATGCTCTCGGTCTCGAGATCGCCTCGCGCCTAACCCACAAGAAATATTTTGCCTATTCGAAAATTGCTCGAAACAACACAGACCTGAACGCTCCCTTGCATTTCACCGCGCCACAACCGGTTTGGGTAATGCCCACCACGCGGCCAGGATTCAAAGGAAAGGTTGTTCTGCTGATTGGACCGGACACAGTCAGCGCAGGTGAGACTTTCGCAATGGCGCTCCTAAATCGAAAACCCCGAATTAGACGGATTGGGGTTAGTACACAGGGCGTTTTTTCGGACATCCTCGGCCGTTCACTGCCAAATGGTTGGCAATTTTATTTGCCGAACGAGGTTTATCTTACTTCGGAGGGAAAGGCATTTGATGGAACGGGAGTCCCGCCTGACATCCGCGTGCCTTTTTTCTCGGAAGCCGACCTCCAAAATGGGAAGGATGCAACCCTAGAGGAGGCTATGAAGCAATTAGCGAACTGAGAATCCTCAAACTTCTAGAACTGAGAATCCTCAAACTTCTAGAAGCGTTAGCCAGCCTGGTCTTTGGGTGATGACGCGGAAAATCACTTATTGACGGGCGCTGGGGCCTTGATCAAAACTACTCTACACACCGAATTGATGGAATGATCGAGATGTTTGTACATTAAAATGGCCCATTCCGCCTATGGGACCGACCACGCGGCCCCTTAGGAGGCTTTCGCTCTACAAAGCATTGTTTGGATACACCTTAATCCAATGAGTTCGAACCCGCGCACTGACCCGTCTTCCCTTTGAATCGGTGATGATAGCTTTTGATTCCTGAACGGGCATGTGACAGTCGATGCAGCGGTTGGAAATCTGAGGGCCCAACTTTCTGAATACTCCGCAAGCTTCTAGCTTGTGACAGCTTAAGCAATGCGCCGAGAACGCGCTCGCGTCACGCTGCTGTTCGTGCACATTATGACAGGTTGAGCAGGTCATTCCGGGTGATGACTGATAACAGGCGCTCCTCTTCAGCAGCACAACCTGTCCCCCATGAACATCCACTGGAGAATCCGGATTCGAGCGATCCGGGTCAAGATATTCATCAAGAGGTTCTCCCGGAACATATGTAAAGGCGGGGGCAATCGGGTATCGCATGCCCGCGTGACATTGTGCGCAGACCTCTACCTCGCGGTCACGCGATAGTTTTCCCGGATTGACAATCGCTTCTTCCAACACGGCCCCGCTCGCAGACTGATGTCTCGCGGCATGTGTCGAACCCGGTCCATGACATCTCTCGCAGGAAATACCCAAAATCACAGTTTCCCGTTGGTAGTGATTTTCCGGCGGTGGTCCGGGCAGCGACTCCGCAAAGGAACCGTGACACTCCAAGCAACGTGGGGGAACCGGGCGATTGAAGTCCGCATAACCGTCTTCATAACCTGGACTGTTGACCCACTGACCCAGGTCAACCCAATACGATACCGGTAGCTGAAAAAGTCGGTCACCCTTCCAGTAAAGATAGGTTTGTCCCTTTCTCCCCGATCCAATCACCACGTCGATAGGCTTTCTTTCCGGCTTCGTATCGGGAGGAATTCCCCACAGCGCCGTCTCAAAGAAACGGCCGCTCTTTGCGTCCATCCGAAAATGTAGCCCTGGATTTGAAGTACTGAGAGTATTCGCGCCTGTCGTGAAGGAGCCTGCGATGGAATGAACGCCCGCGACCTGGGACGTTAAATGGTGAGCCGTGTGGGTAAAAGTCTCAAAACTGCTCCTGTGGCACGAGGCACATACCTCATCTCCAACGTAAAGCGACCGGGAGATCGGCTTCCTCACCTGAAGTTGTGAGGATTGTGCTGCCGCTCTTGGAGGAAGCCCGCTCGGAAAAATGCTCAAACATAAGGCTGCGACACGGGCCAGGCAAGCCGAGGACATCATCTTCCTTCCAATGCTGTTTGGAGTAACACTCTAACGTATTTTTTTGGCTCGGAATTTACCGGGGCTTTCCACCGCTTCATGGTAAATCGAGATAACCCTCTTGATTAGCGTCGGCGGGGAAGATCCTTTGTCGAGGCCTCGGATCCAGGTGGTTCACGGAACGGTTCCACGGAAATGCGCTCATACCACACTTCCAGCACGGTCAGGTATTCTGTACTGCCCGGCGCTTGGAGAACTACGCTGTCGCCCGCCTCCGACTTCATCAACGCGCGCCCCAGAGGTGACACCCAACTGATGTGGTTGCGTTTGAGATCGACCTCGTCGGTGCCCACGATGCTCACCACTCGCTCCGCTCCCGCAGCATTGGCATAGCGAACGGTCGCTCCGAAGAAGGCCCTCTTCGCCAGCTGCCCCGCTCTCGGAGCTTCCGGGTCCACCACTTCCGCGGCTTCGATTCGCTTCGCGAGAAAGCGAATCCGTCCATCGATCTGCCGCAGCCGCCGCTTGCCGTATTGATAGTCGGCGTTTTCACTGCGATCGCCGTTACCGGCAGCCCACGCCACCACCTCCGTCACGGCCGGGCGTTCTCTGGTGAGCAGAAACCGGTGCTCATCTTTGAGGCGCTGCAATCCGCTCTGCGTTATGTAGTTCTTGACTCGCGTCGCGGGCTCGTCCCCTTGTGGTTTTCTCGTAAACCCTTTGCGCATCTCGTAGTCCTTCCAGCGGGCGGCCAACAGCAATGTATAGCCGTACTGATCACTGAGATGGGGCTTGAATCCATTCCCCAACTCTTGCCGGAGTCCGATGACGTTGCCTCTTTGATCAATTGGCTGGCTTCGTCGAAAGCCACCGGGTGTGAGCCTTGCCGGTCGAGGGTGTCATTGTAGCCGCATTCCGCTTAGGAAATCGCAATATCACTATGATTGAGGTTCTCCGAGGACAGCGAGAAGCTGTTGTCAACGCGCAAGAACTCTGAGGACTGCGATGGCAATCACAATAGCCGCGCCCACTATGTACCCGGCAATCCGCGCATTGTTGGCGAACTTCTGTTCCATCATGCTCCCAAGTATGGCACAGCGAGACTGCTTGGCGAGGGGAACCCTGATGGGGACAGCCGGCCGGCAACTTATCAATAGAATTGGAAACCCAAGGATTTGGCAGTAGAGTAAGCTCGTATGGCAGATTGCAATCGGCCTGCAAAGACGTCAGCGGCTCTCCTGTTGCTGCTGGGTTACTCTCTATTTGCCAACCCACCTAGAATCCGCGCGCAAACTCTGGCGGATCGCCTGGGATATCCTCCTGGCACTAAGTTGATCATCGTTCATGCCGACGACCTTGGTGAAACGCATGCAGTGAATGCCGCGGCAATGCAAAGCCTGGAAGCTGGAGCCATCAACTCTGCGAGCATGATGGTGCCCTGCCCGTGGTTCCCGGAGATCGCTGACTACGCGAAATCTCATCCCGGCGCAGACTTTGGGCTGCATCTTACGGTGACCAGTGAACGAGTTTATTACCGTTGGGGCCCGACAGCTCCCTCCAGCAAAGTGCCCAGCCTGGTCGATGAAAATGGATATTTTCATCATGATTGGGAACACAATCAGCGCGTGAATGCGAAAGAGGTTGAGATCGAATTGCGTGCCCAGATCGAACGAGCATTGGCAATGGGTGTTCGCCCGACACACCTTGATTCGCACCAGTATCGGCTTGTCATCAATGGGAAGGAACTTTTCGACGTGATGGTACGAGTGGCTCACGAATACAAATTGCCCCTTTTCGTGACCCGAGATTGGTTTGCTGATCATCCCTATCTACAGCAGAGCCTCGGTACCGAGGACATAGTTCTTGACCACACGGTCACGATTGGACCCGATGTGCCGCCGGAAAAATGGGTCGACTTTTATGTCTCGGCGCTGAGAAGCTTGAAACCCGGGGTGACGGAATTCGTCATTCATCCTGGTTTCGACGATGAGGAACTACGTGCGGCGACCAGGGAGCGCTCAACCTGGGGCTCGGCTTGGAGGCAGCGAGATTTCGATTTCTTTATCAGCAACCAATTTCGCCACATTCTGGCTGAAGAGAACATTAAGTTGATCACGTGGCGGGAACTTGCCCGCATGGCGTCGCGGAAATGAGTGACGACGTCTGCGGGCATTAAAGGGTCGCATCCTACCGGGAAGGTGGTTAACACTCTGGCGTGTCTTGGCGTTTCCAAAAGGTACCGAACCGTACAGACCTGGTCGGAGCGAATCGTGAAATATACCTCGTTATACGAGGTAGCGATCCTTATGAGACGCGTTGTGGGCGATTCTTTGCAAAAGCTATGTGAACAGGCGGCCGTAGAGCAAGACTCGAACAAGCTGATGCAACTCATTGAAGAGATCAACCGTGTTCTGGAGAAGCAGCAACTCAAGAATGGCGGAGGTGCCGGGCGAGAGGGTGTAGCCTGAAGCGCCTCCAGCGCCACAAGCCAGCCAACAGCAGCCCGCAAGCAAACCCGCAGAAAGCGCCGCTTCGCAGGCGCATGTGCAGAATCGGCAATCAATTCACAAACAATTAAAACCGAGCTCAATACCTTCTCTGGTAGCGTTCTTCGCATCAGGCATCGAGGTGAACACCGTGCGACTATCTAACGCTCCGCAGCCTAGGGTTTTGCTGATACACCGGAATTCAACGAAGCCTCAGCTGCGAACCACAGTATCCGGGAATTGCGAAATCAGTGTGGTTGTCGCGAATGGCACGGAGGAGGCGCAACGATTGTGTCGTGAGAATCGATACGACATGGTCCTATTGTCGTCAGAGCATGGCTTTGCCGAAGCTTTGGGATTTTGCGAAGAACTGCGGAAAGTTGTGCCAAAACAATGGGTTGCGCTGCTCGCGGGGCCGCCGCGAGACCTACAAGAAATGGCAACCTTGTGAATAAGGCGGCGGGTGGCCTCTTCTCGAGAGAATGAAGAATTTACCTCACGTTCATCAATGAGCTCCGTGTTTTCGGCATCCTGGGGGAAACTCCAGCTACAATGCTGGCCATCTTACGCACGGAAATTGAGAAGATTATGGCAAAAGTTATCCAGGCGCCCCGCACGCAGCCGGGAAAACAAGACCAACCGATTTATCGTTCCATGATTTTGCCCGAGGTATTCGAGGAATCGGAATCTCTGGGGAAAATTCAGCGATGGCTGGAAACCGCCGACAGTGCGCTCGAAGCTTCCTCAACCAACAAAAAACGGACTGCCTGAGCAGCCTTCCCACGAAAGGGGAATTAGTCCGGATGCCTGGAGGCCCGACTCCAGAGTATGATACCCGCCGTCCGGCTAGCACCCCAGCCACTGACCGCAAGCCAGAAGTGTCCGGTCACGCCGCATGAGCAGGCAGGCTGCCATGTGGACCGTGAATTCCTCGCCCGGTCAGCAAACGCGCTGCTAACCAGCACCCTAACAACTCAAGCCCAACGAGGATGTAAACGCTAACCGCAAAGAGCGTGCCCGTGCCGCCCAGAGCAACTCGAAAGACGTTGTTCGGACCGGGGCCCAGGAAATGTTCGTATATACCCACACCCAGGGCGACCAGAAACAGCACAAGCGAAACGACTGCCGCCCATTTCTCAGCGAGCTTCCATAGCGCGCCCAGTACAGAGAGGTGCCCGAGTGTGATTAGGATTATTGCCGTCCAGCTCACCTTGTTGTTGGGAGGAACAAGAATTTTCGCCACCAGAAACAGATGCCACACCCCGACAACCCAGTTCCCAATGATGACGATCATCGTCAATTGACGTAGCTTATTCACGGCAGACCTCAGCTTTCAAAGTTGATTTTCTGCGACTCACTCGACGTCGAGTGCCCGGTTCAAAAAGCCCACGACGTACTTCCAGGCCAGGTAGTAGCCGACGAGCGCCGCCAGGGGCCCAAACGCTGCCCAAGGCGGAGGCTCGACTCCGTTCAGTCTTGCGAAGCCGTAACCGATTCCGCCTATCAAGATCACAAGCCCCGCACCATGCAAACCGATGGGGAGACGGAACCGATCCTTAAGCACGACATAGAGCATGTTCCACACTCCCCACAGGTTCGGAATCAGCGCCATCGGGAAGACGATGATGTTCGGAACGGAGATCTCGTAATGGAAGCGGGCAACAGTGAACACCGCCATTACTACCAGGAGAGCCAAAGTCGGTAGCGCTATGCCGGCCGTGTACGCTCGGAGATATCGATGTCGATCCAAGGTTGATACCACTTCTAGCGGAATCCATTCTCCGCTCTTCATTGTTACTTACGGCTTGTCAGCTGCTTGCATTACATTTTTGTTGTCCGACTGAATCTCCGGCGAAATGGTCAGAATTGATAGAGCAGCTGTAAAATCGATTGCGGGACAGCAAGCAGCCAAGCAGCAAATAGCGCAATGAGAGCCCAGTCATACCAGGGCAAGGCGATGGGCGCAGCCGTCATCCGCTTCAACATTCCCGGCCATAAATCGCGCGGCAGTTGGGTGTCCATGGGTAGAAAGGATGACCGCAGCAAGCGTTTGACATCGTCAATGCGCTCATTTTCGCCTTTCATGGTTTTAGGCCCAAACGTTCAAGTTCCTTTCGCAGCTGTCGTACCGCTCGAAATACGCGCGTCCGAATCACGCCCACGGGTTTCCCGAAGGCGCTTGCTATCTCTTCGTACGATCTTTCCTCGAGTAGGGCGAGTGTGGCGGCAGCCCTGAGCTTTGGGGACAAGTGGCGAAATGCCTGCTGGAGGTTCTCGCGAATTTCCATTTGCAGCGCCGAGTCCGCAGATTCGACTGCGGGTTCCCGCACAAGCTCCTCTTCTGAATGTCGAACCCGCATGTGATCGATGGCGAGGTTTGTCGCGATGCGTCTCGCCCATGCGCCAAACGCGTATCGAGTGTCGAATCGAGCTCGCGATTTGTGAATGCGCCAAAAGGTTTCAATCGTCAAATCTTCCGCCACAGACGGGTCGCGAACGATCCGTACAATCCAGGCGTACACTTCTCCTTGGAAATGCCGGAACAGCTCCTCGAACGCGTCCACGTCTCCTTGTTTGAAGCGTTCGAGGAGCTCCATTTCGCCCTTCGATTGTACTTACGGGTCAAATCGACGCCGCATTACATTTTCTTGTTCATGTTGATTGCCAAACACTACGGACTCTGTGGGCTTGGGAGGAGGCTCAACGAAGTGCTGCAGATCAGGTACTTGGGTAAGGGCGTTTCTCCACGATGTGGTCATATTAGAACACCAATGAGTGGCTATTGATCGCAGCCACTTCCTGCTCCAAACTGAACCGCCCTTGGAGAACACGCCGATGCGCAACGCAAGCATAGTTCATGCGACCTTCGCGGCCACCATGATCGGTCTCGGAACGATCGGCCTGCTCCGGCGCGATTTCGCGCCGGTGTGGAACCCTGTTCCTGCTACCGTCCCCGCACGCGAACTGCTCCTTTACTTCGGCGCCGTCATCTCCCTCGCATGCGGCATCGGTCTGCTTGTTCAACGCGTGGCGATCATCGCCGCGCGCTCGCTGCTCGCCACGCTTTTGCTTTGGCTGCTGCTGTTCCGGATGCCAAACTTCCTCCATGCGCCCGCTTTCGAGGCTTGCTGGTCGGTGTTTCCGCTGGCGGTCATGTTGGCTGCCGCCTGGGTGCTCTATGTCTGGCTTGCCGCCGACTGGGATGGTATGCACCTCAGCTTTATTAGCGGGAACAACGGCCTTCGGATCGCGCGCGTGCTCTATGGCCTCTCCTTGATATTCTTCGGCACGGCCCATTTCATCGACGTAAAAGATACGGTGTCGCTCATCCCCCATTGGTTGCCGGGTCACCTATTCTGGGCGTATTTCACGGGCTGTGCCTTCATTGCGGCAGGCATCGCAGTGCTCATCGGCTTTTGTGCACGGCTGGCAGCCGCGCTTTCAGCCGCGCAAATCGGACTATTCCTACTCTTGGTATGGATCCCTATCGTGGTGGCAGGCTCCAAAAACTCCTTCCAGTGGAGCGAGACCATTCTCAACGCGGCGTTGTTTGCGGGCGCCTGGGTGGTCGCCGATTCTTACCGCAGAACATCCCGACTCGCTGAATTGCCGTCGCGAAAATAGGGTCGCGACGGAACGATGAAGCACGCCATGGCATGGAAGGAGCATACCAGCCGGAGATTGATTCTAAAAAAGTTAACAACCGGTAGAATTGGTCAAAAACGGGTATATCGGGTAATATTTCCGGTCAATTTCCGGCCAAATTTTCATTGTGCAAAATAGCCGAGCTGCATGGGCGGGGGTTCATGCTGATCCGACTTCATCGTGACTCGATTCCCGTCTCCTCGATCCCTGTTCGCGTCATATCCTGCGAAACTTTGTCGGTCGAGAAAAACTTCTCAAGGACAATTCATGGGCTGATGAGTGCAGGCGAACTTTGAGTCGGCATTTCCGACAACCTCTTCCCTAGGATCGGTGCGACTCGATAAACCGGGCCATCATCAAAGCCAGGCTTGGTCTCGCCCCACTTGACGCCCGCAGGATACACCGCCGCCATATCCCACAAGTGCCCTCCTTTGTCGCAGCAGCTTGGGTCAACTCCATGAAATCGCTGCAACTGCTGCTTCACCTGAGCGGCGACCAAATGGCCCTTGTCCCAGAATTGCACTGCCCGTGAATCAGAGACGCGTTTCAGCGTTGGCCGAGTCGGGCGGTACCAGTCTGTCGGAAGCATTGGCTCCCAAACCACGAACACTCGCACCGAGCCAGCTTGAGTTTGTCTCAGAATGCGTTCTACTGCAGAGGCCCCCTGCAGACACTTCGGTCAAGTTGGGGACAAAAGCAACACAACGCGCGTGCTCGAACTCGCAGCATTGAAGGTTTGCTGAAACTCAGAAATATTGCCTTCATTCAATGAGACGAGTGGCGGTTGGCCGGGTGGAGTGGAGTTCGATCCCCAGAGGTAGAATCCGACCACTAAGATCACAATTGCAAAAACCAGCCAAAGCGATCGTTTTTTTGTCATCGGTTTCTATCCTGCAAGCCAGTTAGCAATCAGTTGAGGGAATATAGTCACTAGAACCACGACGGCTACGGCGACCCAAAACAGCGTCACACTGAGGGGACTACGCTGAGTGCTGCACTGACTGCCTCGTCGATAGATCTGCCAAAACCCCAAAACGAGCAGTGCAGCGGCAGCCCCGAGCAGCCACGGACGCAGTGGTGCGATCCAGACGCCGACGCTTGCCAAGCCCACAGCACCTACGAGTCCGAACGGCAAACAGCACACTAACGCAGACAATGCCGCGAGGATTGCGGCAGCAGGAGCGCCTCTCTCAACTGCCTTCACGAATGCCCTCCATGCCGGCGGCAGAAGTTTGCGACGTTCATAAAACCGGATGGCATCGATACTCAGAGCAGTGCCGCCTTGCGAGTTCACCAATCTGAAATGTTGGTTGCACGCCGTTTTGAATGCTCCCCATGAGTCAAGCATACAATCTGGAGTGCAGTCCAGAGTCAACAGCGCTCTGGAAATAGGTTACGGACCCCTGAACTGCTGTTCGATACTGGAGTCTCAAACGCATCAAACAAGTATGGGGTTTCGCGCGTACAGGCCAACGTCTCCGGTTGCAGCGTTTGTCGATTACATCTGGGCTTACAACGGCTTCGATTCCCCGCAACTGAAAGAACGCATCTTTCCGACCGGAACCTTCGAGATCGTTTTCAATCTCCAGAGAGACGCGTTGCGGATTTATCAATCTTTAGGATCGGAACCCAGGCGGTTCTCCGGCGCAGTTGTATCCGGGCCATATGAAGCAGGGTTTTTCACCGACACAACGGAAGAGGCTGCGATTATCGGTGTCCATTTCAAACCAGGAGGCGCATTCCCATTCCTAGGAATCTCGGCAGATGAGCTCGCCGATATGCATCTTGACCTCGGCACGATTTGGGGATCTGCAGCCTCCGAGACCCGTGAGCGCTTATGTGCGACGAGATCGAGCCGCCAGCAGTTTCGGTTGCTTGAGAATTTGCTTTTGGCTCGATTACGTCGGCCCTTTGAGCATCACCCGGCCGTCGCTCTCGCACTGGAAGGCTTTTCGAAAGACGATACACGCGGTTTAGTTCGGAAATTAGCGCGAGAAGCAGGTTATAGCGACCGTCGATTCATCGATTTGTTTAGAGTTGAGGTAGGCTTGAAACCAAAACTTTTCAATCGTATTCAGCGGTTCCAGCGTCTATTGGACCACGTTCACCGCATGGCTCGACCCAATTGGAGTGAGCTTGCGCTCAATTGTGGGTATTTCGATCAGTCTCACCTTATCCGTGACTTCTTAGCATTCACGGGCGTTAGTCCCGCCAATTACGTCCATCGTCTCAACCATTTCCGAACGAAAGATTTGCATGTCAAATTCAATCACCTGCCGCTGGTATCGTGATTTCAATTTTTTCCAATACATAGCGCCGTCGAATTTTCTAAACTTGCAACATTGGGAGGCAATGAACATGCGCACGACAGTTCTGCTTCTACTCATTTGCTTCGGAACCCTGCTGGTCGCAGGAATCCCTCAATCAAAGGAGCAACCAGACATGACTACAGTGAGGGTGCGATACATGGTGAAGGATCTCGATCCCGCAGTTGACTTTTACACAAAATATCTCGGCTTTCACGTCAAACAGGAGGCTCGGCCTAACTTCGCGATGCTTTCAAGAGGCAACTTGGAGCTGGTGCTCAGTACACCATTTGGTCCTGGAGGGGCTGCGAAGCCCATGTCGGACGGACGAAAAGCGCAACCCGGCGGTTGGAACCGAATCATCATTAACGTGCACGATCTCCCATCTGAGGTTGCACGACTGCGTAAGGCCAATTTGCACTTTCGGAACGACATCGTGTCCGGGCCAGGCGGATCAGAGATATTGCTTGATGACCCTTCAGGGAACCCAATAGAGCTGTTCCAGCCCACGCGCCAGTGACGCGGAGAGCCCTGATTTTTGCGGACGCCTCATTTTAGGGCGCCCGCATGCTTCGAATGCAAAGGGAACCGATCGTTCACATCAAAGTATGAATGCGTCTGCTGCGCGGAGCAAATCTCACTGAACTTCACGTCTGTACTATTCCGATTGTCGTCGCAGCCAAGCTAGGCAATATCAGCCTGCGGAATACGTCATTGATTTCTTTCGATCCCAGAAACATTTTCTTTGCCAACCACCAATTCAGCATGAGGACGAATGTTGATGCTATGTGCTCGGAGAGAAGATCTGTTGGAATCTGACGCGTTGCTCCCTTTCGCGCCGTGCGGAGCTCCTTTTCGCTAGGTCTAAAATGACACCCGCGAGAACTCTTCGCAAATGCTCATGGAGGATCGCCCTCCCTCTAGGTCCAATCCAGCTGCCTTGATCCGAGAAGCTATGCGGCGTCCCAAACACTTGGAACTCGGCTGTTGGGCACCTGGCTCTGCGGGCATCGTCTATCCGAGCATGCGGCACGCAAGCAGAAACTGCATCGTCTGCTTCCGTCCCCCATTAGTACTCAATGTGCAAGAGGGGCCGCTGGTGACGTTCACTTTCATTGATGCAAAGGTTTCGCGGTGAACATTCAGGAGTGATCCGATTTCCGGGGCGACGCTCGCAAGCTCTCAAATTCTGCACTCGCCGAAGCTCTTGTCTCGCGCCCTCGGTCCCGCAGAATGCCAGCGGGTGGGCAACTCTCGCTATGACCAATACAATGTGGGTGCGGAGGCATCTCGAATGGCAAGCGTACTTCAGACTACGTGTTGCATCGTTGGTGGTGGTCCTGCGGGCGTGATGTTGGGATATCTGCTTTCCCGCAAAGGTGTCAAGGTCATTGTTCTCGAAAAACACAAAGATTTCTTTCGCGATTTCCGCGGGGACACGGTCCATCCGTCGACCTTGGAATTGATGTACGAACTCGAACTGCTGGAAGAATTCCTGCGCGTGCCGCACCAAAAACTGCGATCCATTAGCGGTGTTGTCGGCGGTTTTCGCTTTAAAGTTGCGGATTTCAGTCGAGTTCCGACTCATTGCAAGTTCGTCGCCCTCATGCCGCAATGGGATTTCCTAAACTTCGTAACGGAAAATGCGCGGCAATTCGAGGCGTTTGATCTGCGCATGCAGCATGAAGCCACTGACCTGCTCCGGGACGGAGGAAGAATCACCGGCGTTGTGGTGCAAACTCCCGACGGGCTGAAGGAGATTGCCGCCGACCTGGTGGTCGCATGTGATGGGCGACACTCGATAATCCGTAAAGCAGCGGAGTTGCCGATGACTGAGTTCGGCGTGCCCATGGACGTTCTCTGGTTCCGCATTGGGCGGCACAGAGATGACCCTGAACAATTGTTCGGCAACATCAATTACGGCCGGGCTCTCGTTCTCATCGACCGAGGTGAATATTTTCAGGCCGGGCTGATCATCCGTAAGGATTCGTTTGAAGAAATCAAGGCGTCTGGGATGGAAGGGTTCCGCAAGATGATTGCGCGCATTGCCCCATATCTCGCGGATCGTGTTCATGAATTGCAGAACTGGGAGCAGATCAAACTGCTTTCGGTGAAGCTGAACCGATTAGAACAATGGTATCGGCCTGGTTTGCTCTGCATCGGAGATGCCGCGCATGCCATGTCGCCGGCGGGCGGGGTCGGCATTAACCTGGCGATCCAGGATGCAGTTGCAACAGCCAATCTGCTGACTGACGGGTTACGAGGACGGAGAATAACCCCAGAATTGCTCGGACGTGTACAACGACGTCGCGAGTTTCCTACGCGAATGACCCAGGCGGCGCAAGCGAATGCGCACAAAGTGTTTGCTCAACTGTTCCGCAATACCGGCCCGGTGAAGGTACCTTGGCAGTTGAAAGCAGCTGTGCGCATACCCGGGATTACCCATGTGCTTGGTCGCGGGGTTGGAATCGGCATAAGGCCCGAACATATTAGGGAGGCGAGGCGCAGTCCTGCTTACCGCAATGGACGCATGGCTAAGATTGCATTGGCGCTCGGCATTGCGGTAGGAGTTGTGATGGCGGGTCGCAAATTCGTGCGACGCGCCGCTTGATTTTGGATTCCTCGGCCTGGCCGAAGACGAGGCATTCGATCGTACGTCTAGCCCATATCTATACTCGCGTCAAATTCGCTTGCAAGAGTGCACGCGCCCGTGGCTGTCAGCAGGTGACGTGAAGGATCGCGTTCGTATCCTTTGGATTTCGATTCAACAGCTCTGCCGCTTCTAGAGTCGGAACTGTGATCAGCTTGATGCCTTTACGTTTTGCCTTTTCGCGCAATTCTTCCATCACCGGCAAGTTGCCATGGGCGCCAGTACCAATTACAAGTTGGCGGCATTTCCAGGGAATCTCCTCTTCAATCGATAGCGGCGTGTGACCAAACTGGTCGCGAAATTGTTTGGACGGTCCTTTCTTACGCTTGCGGACTTCGCCGCGGTCGATCACAACGTCGTTTTCGTACAACGTTCCGTCGATCTCGACAGATCCGAAAGAAAACTTGTCAAAGTGCATATCGTTTCTCTCCTCGATGCAGCAGAATGGTTTTGCTTTCTTGCGCCTCCTAGACACTTCGCTTTGCGTTCCACAAATTCATTAAGCGAGGACATCGATGCGATCTGTCGAAACTTGTGCATCTTCTTTCCCAAGCCTCTCAAGTTCTGCCGCAATCCAGCGCGCCATTTCGCCTGGTGAGATGCGAAGCACCGACATAAACACCGATTCACCCCTGAAATTGATCGAAGAATTCTGATTCGTGAGAAGGATGTCCGCCGGTTCATCCTCGAACATCCACCGAAATTGATCTGCGTAAGGTCGATCAGCTATGGTTCCTCGATCTGATCACCAATGGATTCATTCAGTCAGCCGAACGGCCAGATCAGCGGGGTCGGCGGTATATCCCGCTAACGTACTCGCGTTAATCATTGCGACCATGATGCACGCGACCAAAGCTTTTGGGGAGAACTGTTGCCGATATTGGCTGCGTTCTCCCTATTTTGTTCGTCACGCAAAAGCTCGCTGGCTAAGTTCACCCTTGCTGTCGCCAATCGGATTACCAGCCATTTTGCAAACCGGCTTCCAGGATTTGGAATCATCACGCATAAGGGAAGAAGGTTCGGACGACAATATCGAAGGCCTGTCAATGTCTTCCGAGTTCCAGAAGGATTGATGATCGCACTCACCTACGGACACCAAAGTGAATGGGTTCAGAACGCACTCGCTGCCGGCAATTGCGAGGTAGAAACGCGCGGCAAGATTATCACTTGGACTCGCCGACTATCGTGCGCGACCCGAGTCGACGACGATTTCCGAGTCTCGTGCGTCCGATTCTCTTCGCAGTCGGCGCAAATGAATTCATGCAACTCTCGATTTCTCAAACTCAAATTAAAGCAGGTTGCGTGAACGCGTTTCCATTGCTGGCCTGACCGACCGCAAATGCCGGTCGTTCCTCAGGCTCCCAATTAGCGAGAGACGCTGCCAGCATTCTCTCCGGATTGCTCGTAATGGGGGAGCAATCCGGCGACTGAGAAATCCAAACTCATAAGTTTCATGTGCCTAAAGTCCAGAGCCGTTCGGAAGATACGGCTGATTTCTGTTGAGTATTAAAGAGCATGAAGCGGCAGAAGACGAATCAAGCTCCGACAGGGAACGAATCCGTCTGCGATTGTGGCCGGTGGCCGGCCCTACTGAGCTTGCAAGTCGCCAGTTTTCGTAAAAACAAAAGTACGCCCCAGCGCAACTATCGTGATCGTCCTTCTGTCGTTACTGACAGTACATGAAGTAATTGGCTGCCATTCAGGATTGGGGACCTTACCGTTGATTTTCCAATTTGTTGGAAGGTTCATTCCCTCTAATGTAAAGGTCGAATACTTGAAAGAAGGCGCACTATCTCTTATGCCAGTACTCACGTTGTACGAATATCCTTCAACGCTGGAGCCAGACCTTATGAATTCTACTCGTTGATCTCTATGTCTCTTTCCGTAGTCCCAGGTTGCTTTGGAGAACCAAGAAGCGGTTCCTGTCCATGTTCCTATAAGCCAGTCGTATTTCTTGCCTTCTTCTATTTTTTGCTTTGCTTCCTCCACGCCTTGCTCATCCAGCCAGCCTTTGTTCTTTAGTTGTGCCAACAACCGTCGCAAGTTCGGGTCATTGCTATCCTCTGCTCCTGTCGCTAAGAGTTTCTGTCCTGCTTCGTATCCTGCCAGCGGATCATTTAGACTTATTGCCGACGCTGCTCGAAGTTGCCAGAGCAGCAATTCAGCAGAATGTTTCTGTAAAAACAACCTGCTTTGGTCCATGAACCGTTCCAGAGACGCCTTTTGTTGCTCGATATCAGTGGTTTGTTGTGCCTGCCGCGCCAGTTCGATGAGGGCGTCGTAATCTAGTCTCTCCTTGCCCGTGAGCTGTTCGGCATTCGTGTTCGTCGCGGGTTGAGCAGGAGCGACATTGTTTGTGGGCTGGGGGTTGTTTGAAGTTTCGTTTACTGAACCGACGGGCGCAAGCAGTTTCTCCAAGAGCGCTTTGGCCTTGATTAGCCGCTGGTCGTCTGGATACGCCACCAGCAGCCCAGTCGTTAGCTGTTGCGCTTCTGAGTATTTTCCAGCGTTCACCAGGTCCGTGATTTTCTTCGTCACGTCGTCGGGTGCTTGTGCGGAGGCTGGTGTGCTGATAGCAGCCGCGGTGGCGTTGGCCTTGGGGGGAGGGTCTTTAGTTACCCTCTGCGCATGGAGCAATGAAAGAACGATCAGTGACGCGAGGAAACCGAGAATGGTACGTTTCGCAGGACCAATTGTCTCCCGCGCTCGACCCACGCGATTCATTGCGAATCACTCACTTTCTCAAACACCAACGTCACTGGATGTTGCAACGCAAACTTGTTATTCCGTCTAGGACTCTGCTGTGGGAACACCATCGTCATCGTTCTTTTGTCGTCGCTAAGCACATATGAGATCGGCGGTTGCCATCCGGACGGGTAGTAGGGTTTGCCGGGAGCGTCATCGACTATAAAACTATGCCCGCCTGGGCTCTCCGTGTCCCTATCCGATGTATCTAGATACTGTTTCCAGCTAACTTGTGACCCAAGGATCGTGCCTCGCATATTTGGTTGTCGATTCTTGTGGTCGTTCTTTGCAAAATAGTATCCTTCAATATCTCCTGAATCAGACTTCGCAAATATTTCTTTAGCTCCAGTCCCCTGCTGGTCCGGTTTTTCGCCAAACGACCAGGAGATGCTCCAGGTTCCCACAATCCATGCGTATTTCTTGAAGTTCTCAACTCCTTGCTTATCCAGCCAGCCATTGTTCTTGAGTTGGCCCATCAAGCGTTGCAACGTTGCATCGTTGCTGTCCGATGCGCCTGCCGCTAGTAGTTTTTGTGCGGCTTCATACCCTGTATCGGGGTCATTCACACTTATCGCCGCCGCTGCCCGAATCTGCCAGAGCAGCATTTGCTCGGGGTGTTTCTGCAAGAACAAACTGCTGTCGGCAAGGAACCTTTGTAGGGAGGACTTTTGTTGCTCTGGATCGATCGTTTGTTGTGCCTGCCTCGCCCGTTCAATGAGGGCGTTATAGTCTACCTTGTCCATGCCGGTGAGCTGTCCGGCATCCACACCGGCAGCAGAGCTTATGCCGGCGGTTACGGGTACCGCCAACTGCTTCAGCAGGGCCTGAGTCTTGATCAGCCGCTGGTCGTCTGGATAGGCCACCAGCAGCCCAGTCGTTAACTGTTGCGCTTCCGCGTATTTTCCGGCGTTGACCAGATCCGTGATTTTCCTCGTCATGTCGTCCGGTGCCTGTGCTACGGCCGGTGGGCCGGGAGCGGCGTTGAAGTCGGTCGAAGCGGTCTGCGCTGGCAGCGGCGGGAGAAAAACCAAGACAATCAAGAATCCGCAGATGAGAAGCTTCGTAGTTCTTTTCATTGATTTTCGGACCGTCAATTGTGCGGCTCCGGAGAGGAAGGTGCAGGATTCGAAAAAATGGCGTTTACCTTTGTCTTAGTCTGCTGTTCCGTATCCGGCGCAGTGGCTCGGGGCTCCGAAGATGGCTGTGGCGAAGTGATCCCTGATGGCTGCGCGGATTGTGACGGCTGAAAAAGCTTGTCGATCTGCTCTTGCAGGGAAATTGGTGCTGCAGCTGGAACGTGCTTTCCCAGCACGCTGTTGATCTGGTCTTCGAGCAATTTGGGGGCGACCGAGTTCTGGTTGACGTTGCGCAGGTCCACCGTGTTGCTGTCGGAGGCCGTGATGACTGTATTCAGGAAACTGGCGTTGGGATTAGAGCTGGAGGTACGCCGTATGCCGCGAAAGTCCACTACATTGGGGTCAAGGTTGACCAAATTCAAGGGGTTGAAGTGACCTCCAGGAGCGTTGCCAGCGCTAGCCTGTGGCTTACCCAGCAGATTGCCTAAAGCATCGCTAGTCCTCGCGGCATTGGCAGCGTCTTTCTGCCTTTGCTTGGATAACTGAAGGTTGGAGAGGATGTTGGCATCATTCGGGGCCTGGTTCAGGGCCTGTTGAAATTCATTGATAGCACCGGCGTAGTCATTCTTCTTCAGAAGGTAAATGCCGCTGCTGTTCAGTTGCTCGGCAGCAAGAGCCCTTTGTTGTGACGCCGGATCCAATGGTGCGGCGAGTGGTTTCGGCTGGCCGAAGAGAATGTTGTGAAGGCCTTGTCCGATCATGTAGCCGCCAAGTTGAGCGGATTGCATCGCCATCTGCTGCTGGGGAGTTAGACCGCCCGCAGCGGTTCCTGCGCCAGACGATATGCTTCCGCTGTTGCATTTTGAGCCTGCCGCCACCCAGTCGTTATAGGCCATTCCTGCAGGTAAACCGCATTTTTGCTTGTAGGCGATCCACTCCTGATTGGATTGTGCAACTGCCACTGGGACTGAAAACATCGACAACAGGCACATCGTGATGCACAGATTGGAGTTGGACCGATGCACGGTTGTCCTTCCTGGCTGCATCGGACTGTGGGGATGTGTCCGCCCGAGCAACTCTTTCATGGCCGAAGCAAGGAACATTTGGAAGCTCATCTACCCCGGTTCCTGACATTATTGCTTTGCCAGCATCTCCGGTGATAATTACCTTGGTCACGCTAGCATCGGCTCTCGGTAATTCTCACGCCTGCATTACGATTCGAGATCAGAATGTAGCAAGATGCTCAGCTTTGGCCATCACAAGTTGTTAGTCGGGGATTGCACACCAGATTCACAGGAGGGCGTTACGACTCATGCCTAGCCTTTCCGCTTGTCGACGATGGAAAGCCACAAGGCAACTCCGTTCAGCAGAACTTTGTCGCTCCGCTAAGTAGGCCGCAACAACCCCATAATGCCTGTCCACGGATTGTGGATTGATCGTCGGCCACCAAGAAATTGGTTTCCATGTCGAGAACGGCTGACACATAGTCTCCCTCAACAAATGTGCGGCTTCAATCGGATGCCCTTAAACATTGGGAGGATTGTCTTGAGGAACCCGATCACGTTTTGTTTTCCAACTAGCTTCGGTATGCGTGGGCCTTCAAACGTAACGTCATCGGCAAAGCGCACCTTCGAAAGGTGCTTCATCAAGAAACAATTCAGATAGGCATCCACCACTGCAACTTTCTGTTCGCGTGACACACTCTCACCTCGCTCCGACGAAAGATGGGGGAACGTCGCGATAGAAGATTTCCAGGCCCTCCACTTTAAGCATGCGATAGAAAACGGTGCGGCGTAATCGTGTTAGACATCTAAACTCTCCTCGGTGTGTGAATTGCACCTTCGTGGGCGTTAGGCAATCCCCCGAGTCCTTACGGACGAACGCGGATGATCGTTTTTCCCTTGATCCGCTCGGTCGGGTTGAAGGCGGCAACGGCATCGTCGAGGGCAGCCACGTTGCCGATGTTTGTCCGCAGACGACCATTCCTGACCCGCTGGACGAGCTCACTCAATTGGGCGCGATCGGGTACGACGACGAAGTCGACAGTCAGGCCGCCAGAGGGCCGCGTCTCGGTCGGGCCGGTGACGGTCACCAGCGTTCCTCCGGCGCGAATCACGCCCGCAGACCGCTTCGCGGTGTCGCCGCCGATGACATCGAAAACCAGATCGACTTCGCCGACGTTTTCGAGGGCGTCGATATCGAGGTCGATGAACTGCTGTGCGCCGAAGTCGAGAGCCGTCTGACGGGCGCCACCGCGCCCGGCGCCGATGACGTAGGCGCCGGCCTCACGTGCGAGCTGGCTCGCCATCGAACCGACTACGCCGGCCGCACCGTGCACGAGGACGCTCTGCCCCGCCTGAAGGTGGCCGTGCTCGAACAGGCCCTGCCACGCGGTCAGGCCCGGCATCACGAGAGCTGCGCCCACCGTGAAGTCAACGTCGCCCGGCAGCGGTATGAGGTTGCGTGCCTCGACGGCTACATACTCCGCCAGCGTGCCGTCGCGATACCAGTCCGTGAGGCCGAACACCCGCTGTCCAATCGACAGCCCCGTCGTGCCATAGCCGAGCGCGGTGACCACTCCGGCCAGTTCGTGTCCGGGGATTGAAGGCGTCCGGTCACGGCCCACGCGATCGGTCCAGGTCGAGGGCCACGTCAGCTCATCCCCGGTGAATCCCGACGCATGAATCTGAACAATGACGTCGTTTATCGCCGCCCGCGGCTCGGGCCGTTCCACCAGCTTCACCCCGGCCGTTCCCGCAGCCTGGTCCGTCACTACAATCGCCTTCATCGGTTACCTCCCTGTGTCGAGTTCTTGTCTGCTGCCTGGGCGCTCAGTCAAGTTCCTGGGCGAGTCCGATGAGACGCCCTTCAGGCCCGCGGATGTAGCAGAGTCGATATCAGTCCTCATACCAGACTACGTCGCCCACGAGCTGTGCGCCGCACTTTCGAAGCCTGCCAAGCGTCTCGTCGATATCGTTCACGGCGAACATGACGCGGAGGTAGTCTAGAGCGTTCGCCGGGGCTTTGCGGTGCCGCGTAGAGGAAGTTCTGGCCTGGAACGGGAAACTTGGATCTGGCCCAATCCCCTAAAATCTTTGCTGGAGCTGTTGCGAGCTCGCCGCCGAGAGCAACAGCATAGAGGAGATGATCAATGATCAATCTTGCGCAGGCTTGCGGCCAAGACGTGGACGTGACCGTCACCTGGTTCGTACATCTTTTTGATGTTCTCGACCACCTGCATTCCGTTATCTCCGCGATCATCGAGCCTGCCCACGAACGGTGGCACGTATACAACTGTTCGTTCAACAAGGTGTTTATGAGATCCGGTTTGTGCGGTTGTTATAGGGTTTGGATGAACTCTTTTGCCTTTTCCAATTGGCTATCGACCCCAGCAGCAAGTGATTCGGAGAGTTTTCAACACTGATATCTGGCTCGACCTTTGCCTTCTATACAGTCGCCTCGCCAGGTGTACCAGCCAGCGACTGGTATCCGGAGGCGATAACCTTTGCTCAACTTGAAATTAGCTCCGCCCAATACCTCTGCCGCTGTCCTGGTGCCCACAACAGCGGCCAAATGATTGTCCTTCGCAAAACTTGCAACCATCTCAGCGGCGCTGTGCCTGTATTCATTGGTGAAAGATGCAGGGTCTTTTGCGGCATTCACGCGCGACCACAACCACTGACGTGTACATGCAAGATTCCTGGGAGCGTGCGCGCGACCGTCAACGCGATTCATCAGGAACTGAACGTGAAACCCCGAAAATTTGAGCGCGAGCTGAAAATGCTTTTGCAATTTGCTACCAAATGCTACCAACCGATCGGTCGGCAAATTTGTAAGTGATTGAAAAGATGGTGGACCTGGTCGGGATCGAACCGACGACCTCTTCCATGCCATGGAAGCGCGCTCCCAGCTGCGCCACAGGCCCACGATTAGTGAGGTTGCAATTCAATTCTCACCTAGGCCTATCTGTTAGTCAAACCATACGGCCTGGCGACCACTCCTAACTGCTTGCGGAATCTCTTTCAAGGGTTGGCATCCGATGTATGACGGCAAGGAATATGGGAATCGCGGCCAGTTGCGCTGCCACGGAGAACCCGATGAGCGCTGGCAAAGAGATGTCGTAAAGCTTGCCGATCACCACGCTTCCGAGAAACCAAGATACTCCATAGGCAGCGGTAAACGTACCGTACGCTGAAGGCCGGCGCTGTTGAGGTACCATGGTGGCGACGGCAGCGGGAATGATGCTTTCGTGCACTCCCATGCCAAGTCCCCACACCGCACATCCGACGAGAGCGGCCCATTGATGGCCCAGAAATGCCAGGGGCGTAGACGCCGCCCCCAGCAAAGTGAGTGGAATCAGAATCCATAAACCGGAGCGGTCAAACAACTTGCCAAAGCCCAACGAACCCAGTCCGCTCACCGCCATGGCAATGGCATAAAAGATCGGAATCCAGACTTGCGGTACCACTTTAGAAACTTGAAAGTGATAGGCCATGAGCGAAAAATCGGCAAAACCTGCAGCCACAAATGCCGCGCCGGCGACGTAAACCCAGAAGGTGCGAGGCAGTCCAGCACCATGGACGTCAGGAACGCGAACTTCCATTTCTTCCGGCCGTGGATACGCAATCCGCGCGAAGACCAGGATCGCGATCGTGATGGCTGCCGGAATGGCCAGCACCGCAAACCCGAGCCTGTATCCACTGTGTCGAGCGAGGATCCAGGCGAGGACGAGCGGTCCAGAAAAAGCGCCCAATTGGTCGAGGGCTTCGTGCAGCCCAAAAGTCCAGCCTAGCCCGACCTGTTTTCCCGCATTGGACAGCATGACGTCGCGCGGAGGGTTGCGAATGGCTCGCCCGACGCGTTCGAGCACAATCAGCACTGCAGCCCCTTGCCAGGTGGTGGCAACCGCCAGGAGAGGAACCGCGGTCATCTGAACCAGATATCCAAAGATGGTGATCGGCCAAAACTCGCGTGTGCGCTCGCTGACGACGCCAGAGACGAGCCGTAGTCCGTAGCCAAGCATTTCTCCTAGTCCAGCGATCAGGCCCACGAGTGTAGCGCTGGCACCGAGCACAGCCAGGTAAGGACCGGTCACACTGCGTGCTCCTTCGTATACAAAATCCGCGAAGAAGCTCATGATTCCGATGAGCAGCACAAAGTGGAGAGGTCGATTTCGCATGGCAGCTTCCCGAATCTTTCTCTTCCCGGTGAGGTCCGAGTTTAACCGATTCGATTCTGCAGCAGGGCTCAGCAGGAACCCGGAGCCGGGGAGAACCCACGGCCGAGCTCGATCTCACAAACTGCAAGAAAAGCTGGTGGATAGCTAGATAGGCAATGGTTTCGCAAGCAGTGCATCCCGGCCCCCGGCGGTGCATCTATTCTGTAGAGGTTTGTTATGGGAAACACATTTAAGACAGCCTTCCTTCTTACCGCACTCACGTTATTGCTGCTCTTCATCGGCCGCGCTTTGGGGGGACAAAACGGCATGTTGATTGCGCTGATTTTTGCCGCAGTCATGAACTTCGTCTCCTACTTCTTTTCCGACAAAATTGCGCTCGCGATGTACCGAGCACAACCTGTTACGCGTGAGGAACTTCCCGGCGTCTACCAGGTTGTTGAGCGCTTAGCGCAAAAGATCGGAATTCCGGTCCCGAAGATTTACGTCATCCCGAATGACTCCCCTAACGCGTTTGCAACCGGGCGGAACCCTCAGCATGCATCCGTAGCCGTCACCCAGGGAATTCTGAAGTTGCTGAACGAAGAAGAACTGGAAGGCGTGTTGGCCCATGAGCTCGGGCACGTCCGGAACCGCGACATCCTGATCAGTTCAATTGCCGCCACCATCGCCGGCGCGATCACCTACCTTGCGCATATCGCCCAGTGGGGAATGATCTTTGGGGGATATGAGCGGGACCGGGAAGACCGGGGTGGAGGACTAGCGGCATTGGCGATGATTATCCTTGCTCCGCTGGCCGCCATGCTGATTCAGTTAGCCGTATCCCGTTCACGTGAGTACCAGGCCGATGAAACCGGAGCACACTTCACCGGCAATCCCTATGCTTTGGCCAATGCGCTAGCCAAACTGGACGCTTACTCGAAGCGGTTGCCCATGCAAGCGGATCCATCTACTGCGCATCTTTTCATTATTCAACCGTTCGTAGGACAGAGTCTGATGAACCTGTTCTCCACTCACCCGCCGATCGCCAAGCGGATTGAGCGGCTGACCGGCAGGCCGGCGGCCATGATGCAGTAGCGATTGTGGGCAGGAAAGCGGCGAACCGGCAACGAAGTACGAAGGTAATCTCGGGCTCGAAACCGTCGCATAGTAGAATCGCCTAGCATGCCGCTTGACACCGTTATTTCTGCCTCGCACCGCGCTGCCAAACTTGAAAAAGAGCTGAAGAAAATCATTCGCGGCAAAGACGAGGTTGTTCGTTTGGCACTCGTCTCCGTGCTGGCTCGCGGGCACCTGCTGATTGAGGGCGTCCCCGGAGTTGGAAAGACTACCCTTGCGCACACCCTGGCACGGGCTTTAGGGTGCAGCTTTCAGAGGGTTCAGTTCACGAGTGACATGCTGCCCTCCGACATCATCGGTATCTCGGTTTATTCGGCGACTGAACAGAAGTTTGAGTTCAAACGTGGGCCGGTGTTCACCAACGTGCTGCTGGCCGACGAGATCAACCGCACAACCCCGAAAACTCAATCCGCGCTGCTCGAAGCCATGAACGAGGGCCAGGTCACCGTGGATGCCCAGTGCCATGCACTGCCGCAACCGTTTCTGGTCATTGCGACGCAGAATCCGGTGGAGCATCACGGAACCTACCCGCTGCCCGAGTCGCAACTGGATCGCTTTCTCATGCGCGTGCATATGGGGTATCCGGATGTAACCGCTGAGACGGAGATCCTTCGCGCCGAAGCGGGCGCAGCCCAACTCGACACCGTTGAACCGGTGCTCACCGGCTCTGACGTGCTCGACATGCAGAAGGTGGTCACCCAGGTGGAAGTCGATGACGCGCTGATTAAATATGCGCTGGAGATTGTGCGCCGCACGCGCACTCATGAAAAGCTGACCTTGGGGGTCTCGCCGCGCGGATCCCAGATGCTGTATCGCGCGGCCCAGGCCATGGCCTTCGTTGATGGCCGCGGCTTCTGCGTACCGGAAGATTTCAAGCCTTTGGTGGTTCCTGTCTTTGCCCACCGGGTGGCCATCCATGGAATGCACTCTTCAGGGATGAAGAAGGCCGTCCGCGCTGAGGAAGTGATTCAGGAGATTATCGACACCGTGCCGGTTCCTGTGTAGGTCGGGGTCGAGTCTTCGTTTCCAGCTGAGTAGTCGACGCACCCCCTCCCCGTCTCGTCCGTGCTGCTTTAACCTTGGTACCATTTTCGGCATGAACTTCCTTCGCTTCCTGATGCTAGCGGCGCTTGCCGTGTGGTTGGGCGCCCTGGTCTTCTTTCCCGTGACCGCAGCGACCGCGTTTTCTGCGTTGCCCACTTCCCACATGGCTGGACTGGTTGTTCGCGGTTCACTTCTCAAACTTCATGTAATGGGATTCATTTGCGGAACTATCTTTTTAGGCTGCTCGCTGATCGATAGCCGCGTGATGCTGGGACGGATCAAGGTGTTCGCTTCGAGCCACATTCTGATTGTTCTCATGCTGGCGCTCACCGCGATCTCGCAGTTCAGAATCATCCCGCGAATGGATGCACTGCAAGCGGAGGCCGGCGAAATCAATCTGCTAGAGCCAGCGGACCCCATTCGCCTCGAGTTCGACGCGCTTCATGCCTGGTCAACACGAGTGGAAGGAGGAGTGCTCCTCATCGGGATCGTGCTCCTGTATCTCACCTCTCGCCGGCTTGCGGCCACGCGCCCATAGGCGAGCAATCATTTATTCTGTTGATAGGTTTCCTCTTGGCTCGCGATCGAAGCTTGTTTTCTGAAGCAAGGACGCGAAAAACGCCCAGGGAAAACCGCAAGGCTAACCGCGAGGAGCTACCAGCTACGAACTGCGTATGAAAACTGGAATCATTGGCCTGCCCCAGGTAGGGAAAACATCGCTTTTTCGCATTCTGACCAAGGCACATCTTACGCCGGGACACTCCAATCCGCGCGAGGCTCACGTGGGAGTAGCCAGGGTCCCCGACGAGCGGCTCGACAAACTCGCAGGGATGTATCACCCCAAGAAGACCACCCACGCTTCAGTCGAGTACGTTGACCTCGGCGCGATCGGGCAGGAGGCCCTGAAAGAATCCACCTACCTCGGCCACCTTCGTCAGGTGGACGCGATTTGCCACGTCGTACGTGCGTTCGAGGACGACGCCATCCCGCATGTGGGAACGATTGATCCGTTGCGCGACATCAAAAACGTGGAGTTCGATTTGATGGTCAGCGATCTTGGGCAAATTGAAAAGCGGCTGGAGCGGGTAGAAAAAGACCTGAAGAAGATGAAATCTCCCGACCTGGAGAAGGAATTTGAGCTGCTCAAGCGCGCCAAGGCACACGTAGAGACTGAGCGCCCATTGCGAGAACTAGAGATGACACCGGAGGACAAAAAGCGTTTTCGCGGATTCATGTTCCTGAGCGAAAAGCCAATTCTGTATGTCGTCAACATCAGCGAGAGTGCGGAGTTAGGCAAGGGTTTGGAAAATGCGGTTGCCAAGCACGGCTTGAAGGAAGTTGCCTCACAGCCGAATGCCGGTGCCACTGCGATCTGCGGGAAGGTCGAAGCCGAGCTGTCGGAGATGAGCGACGCTGATTCTGCCGAATTTCTCTCCAGTTATGGGCTCAAAGAAAGCGGTTTGGCGCGGCTGATCAACAAGACCTATTCGTTGCTGGGGCTCATCTCCTTCTTAACTGCCGGCGAGGACGAATGCCGCGCCTGGACGATCCCGGTGAATACGCGTGCGGTGAACGCCGCGGGAGCGATTCATTCTGATCTCGAGAAGCATTTCATTCGGGCGGAGACAATCCGCTGGGACCATTTGCTCGAGGCTGGTTCAGAAGCCAACGCTCGCGCAAAAGGCATCCTGCGCCTGGAAGGCAAGGACTACATCGTGCAGGACGGCGATGTAATGCACATCCGACACTCCGGTTGAGACCTACTGAGATAGGATGGGCCGGCGAAAACCTCTGGAACGCGCTTCAGCCTTGGTGGTCGTCCGGGCGGTAAGCGACTTCCATTCCAGGCTGCTTACGACCCGATCCGCTGGCGCTTGGCTGTAACTTCTCTAGGAGCATTGGCCCAAGTTGCGAGACTGACCCTGCTCCTAAGGTCAGGATCATGTCGCCAGGCTGAGCGGCAGTTGCGGCCGCGCCGACCGCTTCCTCAAACGAAGCTACATAACGACTGCTGGTACCGGCGATCTTCCGAGCAAGCGCTTCGGCGGTAATCCCCTCAATCGGCTGCTCACTGGCGGGATAGATGTCCAAGACGAACAAGGAATCGGCGTTACCGAAGGCAGCCGTGAACTCGTCCATCAAGTCGCGGGTGCGAGTGTAGCGGTGCGGCTGGAAAATCACGTGGATCTTGCGGTATCCACACTGGCGCGCTGCGGCGAGAGTCGCCTTGATTTCAGTTGGGTGGTGGCCGTAGTCGTCGATGACAGCGACGCCACCGGCCTCGCCCCGAAGTTGAAAGCGACGATCGACTCCGCGAAAGTTTTCGAGCGCCTCGCGAATGTGGCTGACCGGAATATCCAGTCCAATACCGACAGCAATCGCAGCCGTGGCATTCAGGACGTTATGCATGCCCGGAACGTGCAAACAAAACTCACCAAGGTCGGCGCCGCGGTAGCTAACCTGAAATGAATTTAGAGTCAGCGGTGCTCGAACAGGCCTTGCAGTTAAGCCCGCTTTCTCAGCCGGTTTCTGGGGACGACGGAGGCCGGGCCTTTCCCGGCCGCCAGATTCGGCTGAGTCAGGCCGATGGGAGTTCCTGGCGAACCCTTGGTTGGTGGTGATCAAGAAATCCGAACCCGGGCGGGTGCCATAGGCGATCATTCGGCGCCGGATTCTCGGGAGCAGGCGGCGCAGAATCGGGTCGTCGTTGCAGAGGACCAGCATTCCGTAGAACGGAACCCGATCCATAAAATCGAGGAAGGCGCGCTTGATGTCCTGCATGTTGCGGTAACAGTCCATGTGCTCGCGATCGATGTTGGTGACCACGGAAAGAATGGGGGAGAGCTTCAGGAATGAGCGGTCGCTCTCGTCGGCCTCAGCCACCAGATACTGCGAGCGGCCTAGGCGCGCGTTGGAGCCCATTGCATCTACGCGGCCGCCAACCACCACGGTGGGGTCTAGACCAGCAGCCGCGAGCACGGCGGCAACCATGGAGGTCGTGGTCGTTTTGCCGTGCATCCCCGCGATGGCAATACCGTATTTCAGACGCATGAGTTCGGCGAGCATCTCGGCCCGCGGAATGACCGGAACATGCAGCCTCATGGCCTCGTGGACTTCCGGGTTGGCTGCATCAATGGCAGAACTTGTCACCACCACATCCGCGCCGGTGACGTTCTCGGCTCGATGGCCCTCAAAAATCGTGGTCCCGAGTAGCTTCAGGCGGTCGGTGACCGACGATCGCTTCAAGTCGGAACCGGAGATCTTATAACCGAGGTTCAGCAGGACCTCGGCGATCCCGCTCATGCCGATCCCGCCGATTCCGACGAAGTGGACGCGTTGGATTTTTGCGAACATGAATAAATTTCATTTCCCGGGATTGATCCCGATCAACGCGGATATCGACTGCTTGAATCCGCGTTCATCCGTTCTCATTCGAGGGTTGCATTGGAACTCCCGCCACTTTAGCCGCGAGCTCTGCGATTTCCTTGGCGGCGTTTGGATGGGCCAGGCTCCGGGCCGCATCGCTCATCCTGCGGAGTCGGAGAGGGTCCTCGAGCAGCGCCGCAATCGTATCCACGAGCCAGACCTCGTCGAGTTTGGTTTCTTCCAGAACAACCGCAGCCCCCGATCGCTCCAGTGCTTCAGCGTTGCGGCGCTGGTGGTCATCGGCTGCAAGCGGGAACGGAACAAAGACCGCTGCCTTGCCGGCTGCAGTGATCTCCGCCACCGTGCTCGCACCCGAGCGACAGAGAACAAGGTCGGCGCGCGCGAAAAATCCTGGCATGTCGTCGAGAAACTTGTGCACCTCCGCCGCCACTCCAGCCTGCACATAGGCAGACTGAACGTCATTGTAGTCGCGCTCGCCGGTCTGATGAATGACATGCAAGCCTGGCACGCGGCGGGTAAGCTGCGGGAGTGCGCGCATCACTGCCTGATTGATCGCGCGGGCGCCCTGGCTGCCGCCGAAGACGAGCAATGTCGGTGAGGTTTGTTCGTAAGGTTTGCTTGAGATCTGGAAAAAAGCAGGCCTCACCGGCACCCCGGTGACAGACGGATTGTGGAAGTAAGCAGCCGTTTCTTGGAAGTGCACCGCGGCCGCAGAAACAAAGTGCGCAACTACGCGGTTGGCGAATCCCGGGACCAGGTTGGGCTCGAATGCAAGGCGCGGAATGTGCTTCAGAATTGCGGCCAGCATCGCTGGGCCGGAGGCGTATCCGCCAACCCCGATTACCACGTCCGGCTGGAATTCGTTAATCATTCGAGCGGCCGCAAAGACCGCCCGGGGAAGGTTGAGCAATGTCTTCGATCGGGTTGCCAGGCTGACGCGATTGAGCGCACCCACTTGGACGAGCTTCAAAGGGAAACCGGCGTTCGGCACCAGGCGATTCTCGAGGCCGCGCGAGGTGCCGATGAAGAGGCACTCTGCGTTCAAGCGGCACTGAAGCTCTTGAGCAATGGCGATGGCTGGGATCACATGGCCGCCCGTGCCTCCGCCTGCCAGGATTGCGCGCATGGAAGAACTATAAACGGTCGTACGCCGCCCGTCGTGGGCCGTTGGCAAAAGCCAAGCCTTGAGTGTTGTTTGCCATCGCGGTGAAGGGGTGCATTTTATTCCGCTTGCTTGCTTATATTGAGCAGGATGCCTATGCAGGCCAGCGTGATAAAGAGCGAGGAGCCGCCGTAGGAGATCAAGGGTAAAGGAATTCCCTTGGTCGGCATTAGTCCAAGCACGACGCTCATGTTGATGAACGCCTGCACCACGACCATGCTGGTGATTCCGACGACCAGAAAGCGGCCGAACAGGTCGTTGGTTCGAAGGGCCGTTCTCACCCCCCGCCACAAGAAGACCGCAAAGAGTAGAACCACGGCCATGCACCCCACCAAACCGAGTTCTTCTCCGAGCACCGAGAAGATGAAATCCGTGTGCGGCTCAGGGAGGTAGAACAGTTTTTCCTTCCCTTCCATGAGGCCGACGCCGCTGATGCCGCCGGTTGAGACGGCAATCAGGGACTGAATAATGTGGAAGCCTTTGCCTTGCGGGTCCGAGTAAGGGTTCAGAAATGCCAGAATGCGGTCACGACGGTAGGCTACATGGAAAATCAGGAAGTACAGCGGCAAAAGTGACCCAAGGAATGCATACGCCAGGTACTTGATCTCAAGTCCGGCAACGAAAAGCACGCAAACGGTGATCGCCGCACACGCAATGGCTGTTCCCAAGTCTGGCTGAAAAACGATCAGGCCAATGAATACCAAGGTGGGCAACACAGCGGGAATCAGCGTATTGCGCCAGTCATCCATGGACTTGGTGCGGGTTTCCAGGAAATAGGCCAGGAACAATATCAAAGCTGGCTTGGCCAGCTCCGAGGGCTGGAATGAGAATCCGCCGAAGTGAATCCAGCGATGAGTGTTATGAGCGCGGTCGAGAAAGAAGACCGAGATGAGCATGAGAGTAGTCACGCCCAGGATCGAGAACACAACCGACGGTTGCTTCAGCTTCTTATAGTCCAAGCGCATACCAATGAGCATGGCGATGAAACCGCCCACTGCCCATCCCAGCTGGCGCAACAGGAAGAAGTAACCGGAGTGGTAGCGCTCTTTGGCCATCACGGCGGAAGCGCTGAACACCATCACCAGCCCGATAAAGACGAGAACCAGAGTGACGACAAACAGCCACCGGTCCACACTGATGCGCTTGGCCATCGAAAATCCATTTCACCACGGAGACAGCAAGACAGGCAGGGTTCTTATTGTGGGTTTTAGGGAGAAAGTTGACTCTTGTGGTTCAGCCGCAACGGCAGCTACTTCGGGAGAGCCAACACCAATTCCTTGAACACTCTTCCACGGTGTTCGTAGTTCTGGAACTGATCAAAACTCGCACAAGCGGGAGCAAGCAGGACGATATCGCCCGCCTGGGCGTTCCTTGAGGCCTGGGCAAGGGCGTGGTCCATGGTTCCCGAGGAGGCAATCTTGGTAGCGCCCGCGATGTGCTTCTCTATCTTCTCTGCTGCCGCCCCGATCGTGTACACGCACCTCACGCGCTCGCGAAGCAAACTGTTCAGCACCGTATAGTCGCTGCCCTTGTCCTTCCCGCCGAGGATCAGGTGAAGGTTACGGGGAAACGACTCGAGGGCCTTAATGGTCGCATCGACGTTGGTGGCTTTGGAGTCGTTGTAGTACTCCACGCCGCGCACGGTCGCGACGTACTCTAACCGATGCTCTACCGCTTTGAATTCGCGGACTGCGGTTCGGATCGAATCCGCCTGGCAGCCCATAAGCTCGGCCGCGCAGATCGCCGCCAGAACGTTCTCGACGTTGTGCGCGCCTTTCAGTGGAACCTCCGCAACCGGCATGATTTCCCGTTCGCTCGACTCGCCGCGAAACTGCACCATTCCTTGCCGGAGGAAGGTACCGTGATCGACCTCGCGCTTGCGATTGAACCAAAATACCGGGGCTTTGATCTGGCCGGCCATAGCCACACAGGTGGGATCGTCGGCGTTTAATACGGCAACATCGTGTTCCTGCTGATTTTCGAAAATACGCGCCTTGGCGCCGGCATAGGCCTCAAAAGTACGATGGCGGTCCAGGTGATCGGGCGTGACATTTAGCACGACAGCAATTTTCGGATGAAACGTGCGGATGGTTTCGAGCTGGAAGCTTGAAACTTCGAGAACGGTAACTGTCTCCGGCGTGGCTTTGGCGACCAGCGAAACGGCTGGCGTGCCGATATTTCCGCCCACCAGGGTCTTGCGACCTGACTTGGCAAGAATCTCGCCTACGAGCGTTGTGGTTGTCGTCTTCCCGTTGGATCCGGTAATGGCAACGATCGGGCCGGACAGAAACTCCGCAGCCAGCTCGATCTCCCCGATCACCTGCTCACCGAGCGCTCTCGCCTGGACCAAAGGTTGAGCATCAAAGGGAACTCCAGGACTGACGACAATCATGTCCTGGTTCTGAAACGTGCGCTCCCCGTGGCGTCCGGTTTCAACTGCGATCCCGTGGTCGAGGAGGACGGGAATCTCCTGCCGGAGTTGATCTTCGGGTTTCGAGTCGGAAACCGTGACTTTTGCCCCGCGGGACTGCAGGAACAGGGCTGACGCCACACCCGAGCGGCCCAGTCCCACAACCAGAACGCGCTTGTTGTTCAATTCCAACAAATCTCACCCGAAAGGCACAGAGTCACGGCCGGGAAATTCATTTCCTTGGATCTACGCGGATGAACACGGATCACCCCTTCATAAATCCGTTTTGGATCCAGGTCAACCGTGGAAAAGAAGATTTCCCCGCTGTCCAGGAATTATCGCAGTTTCAGAGTAGTTAGGGCGAACAGGGCGAAGATCAGCGAGGCGATCCAGAAGCGCACGATGATCTTTGACTCCGACCAACCCATCAGTTCGAAGTGATGATGGATGGGCGCCATCTTGAAGATGCGCTTCTTGCGAAGTTTGTAGGAGACGACCTGCAACAGCACCGACAGAGCCTCAATCACGAATACGCCGCCGATGAAGGGCAGCAACAGCTCCTGTTTGATCATGACTGCGACGGTTCCAATCGCGCCGCCTAGCGCCAGAGAGCCAACGTCTCCCATGAAGACTTCTGCCGGATGGGCGTTGTACCACAGGAACCCGATCGCCGCCCCAACCATCGCGCCGCAAAAGATCGTGAGCTCTCCAACCAGAGGCATGCGCTGCAATTCGAGGTAGTTCGAGAACGTGGCATGGCCACTCACATAAGTAAGGACCGTGAGCGCTCCCGCCGCGATGACCGTGCACCCAATGGCAAGACCATCCAGGCCATCCGTCAGGTTGACGGCGTTGGTCGACCCGACGATAACCAGCGCGACAAACCCGATAAATACGACGAATGCAACCGGCCAGAGCTCGGGATTGTGCATGAAGCGGTCAATCACCAGGTCGGGCCGGAACTGCTTCACGAAGGGCACCATAAGCCGGGTGGAGTACATCCCTTTGGTTTGCATTGCGATCAGCGCCACGGCGATCAGCAGGCTGACCAGAACCTGCAGGCCGAGTTTCCCGCGGGCGGTGAGTCCAAGGTTTCGCTTGTGAATCACCTTGGTGTAGTCGTCGGTAAAACCGATAGCGGCGAATGCAATCGTAGAAAGCACGGCCAGCCAGACAAATGCATTCGTTAGGTCCGCCCAAAGCAAAGTGGGGACAACAATGGAGATCACGATTAACACACCCCCCATCGTTGGGGTGCCGGCTTTTTTCTGGTGTGCTTTGGGCCCTTCTTCGCGGATGTATTGGCCAATCTGGAACTCGCGAAGGCGTTTAATCACGAGCGGACCGATGATCAGTCCGGTAAAAAGCGCGGTTAGGCTGGCAAAGGCGGTGCGGAACGTGAGGTAACGGAAGATTCGGAACGGCGGGAAGATGTGAAACAGCTTTAAGTACAGCAGCCAGTAGAGCAATCCGCCTCCGGGAAACCCGCGATTAATGGTTCTCGATCGTTAGTCTTTCGCCTGACTACAGGTTGCTAGTTCCAATCCAAAAGAGCTTTCCAGGTCTCAAGAGCTCTCTCCAACCTCACTCCGCGGGAGGCCTTTAATAAAACCACGTCTCCATCGCGCGCATTCTGAGCAAGCCATTCGCCTGCGGCTTCCGGAGTAGAAACAAAGTGTGCTTGCGTTCTCCCCCCAGTTGCGCCTGCGACCATCTGCTCAGCTAACCCTCGAACCCCTATCAGCCAATCGACCCCTTTTTCCGCAATGTAGCGGCCCGACCCGCGATGCATCTCTGCGCCAGCTGGACCGAGTTCGAGCATCTCCCCGGCAACCACGATGCGCCGGTTCGCGGGCATCGTGGACAACGCGTCCACCATTGCCGATAGCGCCTTCGGATTGGAATTGTAGCAATCATTAATTACGGTGATGTTGCCCAATCGGACAACCTGCCCGCGCTTGTCCGCAGCGGAAAGCGAGCTCAGGGCTGCGGTGGCTTCTGACAAGGCGAAGCCATGCTCGAGCGAGACGGCGACGGCGGCCAGGGCATTGAGGACGTTGTGGGATCCGACCAGAGGGAGCGTCGCCGGTTCCCGTTGAGGGCCCACCACGATGTCAAATGCAGAACCCTGTTCGCCGAGAGATCTCACATTGTCCGCCCGGAGGGTGGCCGTAGCACTCATGCCGTAAGTCACCACCTTTCCGTGAAAATTGCGGCCGAATTGGGAAACATGTTCATCATCCGCGTTGAGGACTGCCGTGCCGGCGGCGGGCAGGGACTCAATGAGTTCGTACTTGGCACGAGCGATCCCGGCGAGCGAGTCGAAGAATTCGAGATGCACGGGCGCGACATTGGTGACGACCCCAACTTCAGGCTGCGCGATCTTTGCCAGGGCGGTAATTTCCCCCGAGTGCGACATGCCCATCTCGATTACCGCGACGTCATGCTTAGGCTGAAGCTTCAGAAGCATCAACGGCAGGCCAAAGTGGTTGTTGAAGTTTCCTTCCGACTTATGCACCTTCAGCCGCGTCGCCAGGACGTGGGCAATGGCTTCCTTGGTGGTCGTCTTCCCCGCCGAACCCGTCACTCCGACCAACGGCTTGCCCCAAAGGCGGCGGACGCAGGTTGCCAGAGTCTGAAGCGCAATCAGCGTGTCAGCAACGCCAAGGAGTGGAAGAGCAGGAGGCAGCTGCGCCTGTTTGTTCCGGGAAACCACCGCCGCAACGGCGCCTTTTTCGATGGCTTGGGCAACAAAGTCGTGCCCATCCATCTTCTCGCCTTGCACCGCGAAAAAAAGCTCTCCCGGTTGAATGGTGCGCGAGTCGATGGAGTAGCCAGTCGCGGCCACCTCCGAAGGAACACCAGTTGGTGCCGATGCCGCCAAAAATTGAGCAATACGCGACAGCGGAAGCCTCATGCGGTTCCTTCCTGGTTGCTGGGGTTCTCGTAACCTAGCTTGCGCAGAACGTCCGCCGCGACTTCGCGGTCATCAAACGGAATGGCCCCGGCCGGAGTGATTTGGACCTTCTCATGCCCTTTGCCGGCAATCAGCACAATGTCGCCGGCGCGGGCTTCGCCGATGGCAAGTGCGATGGCGGCGCGCCGGTTCGGTTCGGTCCTGTAGCGGGCTCCGGAGCGTTGCAGTCCGATCACGGCATCGTTGATGATCGCGAGAGGGTCTTCGCTGCGCGGATTGTCGGAGGTCAGAACGACAAAATCGCTGCCCTGACCGGCAGCCTCCCCCATCAAGGGGCGCTTGCTACGGTCGCGGTCGCCCCCGCAACCAAAAACGGTGATCACACGCCCGGAGTTCTGCTTCACAAACTCACCAGCGAGCGATGTGAGGTTGCGAAGGGCATCATCGGTATGCGCGTAATCCACAACCACAGTAAACGGCTGGCCACAATCTACCCTTTCAAAGCGACCGGGCACGGCTTTGAGGGTTCGGACGCCCTGGGCAACCGATTCCAGCGAGCACCCTCGCCCCAGGGCGGCAGCGCTCGCGGCGAGGATGTTGTAGACGTTCACCCGGCCAATCAGGGGTGAACTGATCTTGATGCTGCCTTGGGGACAAATCAGCCGGAACTGGGTTCCGCGAGCCGTCATCGCAACATCTCTCGCGTGGAAATCTGCTTTGGACCAGCCATAGGTAGACACCTGCGAGCCTTGGCCGCGGGCAAAAGCAGCAAGGTTCGCGCCGTAGCTATCGTCGGCATTCAATACTGCGGTGCGCGGAGCCGGTCGACCGGAACCGGCGAACAGAATCTTCTTCGCCTGGAAATATTCCTCCATCGACTTGTGATAGTCGAGATGATCTCGGGTGAGGTTGGTAAACACCGCCACATCGAAAAAAATGCCGTGGGTACGCCCCTGGGCCAGAGCATGCGAGGAGACTTCCATCACCACCTCGCTTCCGCCGCTCGCAACCGTCTCACAAAATAACCGTTGCAGATCCAACGACTCTGGGGTGGTATGCGGGGCCGGTAGCACCTTCTTGCCTATGTGATACTCGATGGTGCCCACAAGCGCCCCACCCCGGCCCGCAGCACCGAGGATCGCCTCAATCAGAAATGCTGTCGTACTTTTTCCATTGGTGCCTGTGATTCCTGTAATTCCCAATTGGTTCGCGGGTTGGCCATAGAAGTTGGCGCTTAGAGTGGCCAACGCTTGCCGTCCATGAGCAACCCGCGCCCAGGCCACCCCCGTGGTCGCGAGGTCTGAATCGGTAACCACGGCGACAGCCCCCGCCCCGATTGCCTGATCGACAAATCGATTGCCATCACTGGTCTCGCCGCGCATGGCGACGAACAAGCTACCCGGCCCTACGCGGCGCGAGTCGTATGCAATGCCGGTAATTTCCGGATTGCCTGCATTCTGGCAGTGCACGCCGGAGCCAGCCAGTTCCACCCCTTCTAGCAATTCCAGAAACTTCATTGGTTTGATTGTATTGCAGGCTGGTGAACCTCACGGCTGGCGAACCAGAAACTGCACGCATTGCCCGTTATGCCTTACTATGGTCGGCCATGCAGCTCTGGTTCTCGCGGCAAAGCGATATCAGCATTCGGGAGCAACTGGCCACTCAGATCATGTTGGCCATTGTCAGCGGCGAACTTGCTCCCGGGCAGCGCCTGCCCAGTACCCGGGAACTGGCCCGCCGTTTTCACCTGCATCCGAACACGGTCAGCGCCGGGTATAGACAGCTCGAGAAGAGCAACTGGCTCGAATTTCGGAAGGGTAGCGGCGTCTATGTGAGTTCCCGGCAGCACGAAAACCAGAGTGAACATCTGGCGCTCGATCATCTGATCGGGGAATTCTTCCGCTCCGCCAGAAAACTAAACACGCCTTTGGCGCTCGTTCGCGAACGGCTCAAGCAATGGCTGGAAATGCAGCCACCCGACCATTTCCTCCTGATCGAGCCGGACGAGCAACTGGCGCGAATCGTTGCCCGGGAAATGCAAGCCAAGTTATCCCTGCCCGTCAAGACCGTCCCCGGAATTGAGTTGCACACTCCGCCCGGCGCGATTCCGGTTGTCCTGGCCGCCTCGAGCAAGAACCTGAAAAACCTGTCGTCGCTCAACCATGAGTTGCTGACGCTCCACCTCGGCTCAGCTCGGGAGTCGCTGACGCAATATCTTCCCGCGATTGCCTCCATACTGATCGGCATTGCGTCCGGCTGGCCTCTATTTCTGAAAAATGCGCGCACCATGCTCATCTCGGTTGGATTCGATCCCGACTGCCTGGTTTTGCGCGACACCACGAAACCGGGCTGGCAGAGAGGACTGAAGGATGTTGCGGCGGTGGTTTGCGACTCCCTGACATCAACCTTACTCGACGGCCATCCTCGTGTTTTGAGCTTCCCTCTTTTGTCGAAAGAAAGCCTCGAGGAGTTGCAGCGTTATGAGCAATTCATCCAAGACCCGCTTCGGGTCTGAACCGTTCCGAAGCACTCGCTGCCCGGTCACCGGCCAAACCGTACCGTAATATGGGCCCCGCTTACCACTCGTGAGCCTGGCGGGGGAGATTGATCGAGCGCCTTGCCGCTGCCGACGACGTTCAGCTCCAACCCGCTGTCTTGAGCTATCTCAATCGAGGACCGCACAGACTTGCCCAGAAATGACGGAACCACAATTCCACCTTGTTCGACGTCCACCACCACCGTTCCGGTCGGCGGATTCAGCAGCGCGGATCTCTCAGGCGCGGGAGCGGCTGTTGGTTCGGTTTTTTCGATTGCAGCGGGAGTCTCGGTTTGCCGCATGGCGGCGGCCATCACGCTCCCAGACGGAGTCGCCCCCGGGCTTGATGAAGGCCGGGTATTGTCATGCGGGATGAGACCCGGTTGTGGCTTCGAGTCGGCCAGGGTATCGGAGTTGGGTTGGATCTCGTCGATGCCCTCGCCCGGGTGATCGGGAGAACCTTCCTCAAGATCTTTGTCGCTCGTCTTGGCTCGAGCCAAAAGGGTTTTGTTCGCTGGAATTTCGATGTCGTGTGGGGTGTGTAGGTACTCGAGCACCTGTTGCGCAATCCGATTGAAGACAGGAGCCGACACCTGGCCGCCCTGGTGCAGTCCAACTGCAGAATCGAGCACCACTGCGATTGTGACCGAGGGGTTGTTGACCGGCGCAAAACCGGCAAAGGTTGCGACGTACTTTGTGTGCGAGTAGGCACGGGTTGCCGGGTCAACCTTTTGCGCCGTTCCGGTCTTTCCGGCCGACGTGTATCCGATCAAGAGAGCTTTCTTTCCCGTCCCGTGAAGCACCACTCCCTGCATCATCTGCCGCATTTGAGCCGCCGTAAGCGATGAGATGATCCGGTGCTCATCCACGGGATGAAATGCGATTGTCTGCGGCGCGGCCTGCGGCTGGCTGTTGGCGGCAACGATGCGCGGCGCCACGTACACACCATCGTTCGCCATGGTGGAGATCAGGCCGACCAGTTGCAGGGGAGTAATGGCGATCTCCTGGCCCATGGAAATGGCCGCGATCGAGACTTTCGACCAACGGCTGGGAGGCTTGGTCAAGCCGCGGGTCTCCCCGGGCAGTTCAATCCCGGTCTGCTGGCCGAAGCCGAAGCCGCGAATGTACTTGTAGAAGCGCTCCTCCCCGAGGCGGAGGCCGATCTTGATGGATCCTACGTCGCTCGATTCGGCGAGAACGTCTGCCACCGACAGCACCCCGTGGGGCTTGCTGTCGCGAATACGCATGCCGTTGTAGACGATCGATCCCATCTGACAATCGAACATCTCGTCCGGTCGCGTAACCTTTTCTTCCAGAGCACCGGCAATGGTGACTAGCTTGAAGGTCGAGCCCGGCTCGTATACATCGCTGACCGCATGGTTCTTCAGCCGCTCTGGAGTTATTTCCTTGGACAGATTGGGATTGAATGTCGGCCGATTGGCGAGGGCGAGGATCTCACCGGTGCGTGGATTCTCGACGACCACGGTTCCGGCGATCGCCTTGGTCTGCTCCATCGCGGTTTCCAGCTCGCGCTCGGCGATGTACTGAATCTTTTCATCAATCGTCAGAACGATGTTTTGGCCGGGTTCCGGCTGCTTTTCTACGCTGCCGAAGTACTTCTTACGCGCATCGAGGGAGATGAGCATTTGCCCCGGACGCCCGTGAAGATTCTCTTCGTATTCGCGCTCAATGCCGCTTAGGCCCTTGTCATCCATGCCCACGTAGCCGAGCACCTGGGCTGCCAGGTCTCCCTTCGGGTAGTAGCGCTTGGACTCCTTCTGGAAATAGATCCCCCGCAGATTCAGTGATCGAATGCGTTCGGATATCTCGGGATCGGGTTTCCGGGCGACCCAGCAGAAGGTTTTCGTGGCTTCGCAACGCGCCATCAACTCGCGGGGATCTTGTCTTGTGATGCGCGCCAACAGCGACATTGTGCTCGCCGGCTTCGGCATCTCGGTAGGAACTGCGAAGATCGAGTCCACGTTGATGGACATCGCCAATTCGTTTCCGAAGCGGTCGTAAATGATCCCGCGACGAGGAGATACCTCTTCACTGCGCTGCTGCTGGCGTTGTGCCCGCTGCTCGAAGGTCCCATACCGAAAGATCTGGAGATAGACGAGACGGGCGCAGATTCCACAACACCAAAGAACGAAAAGGCCTGCCAGGAGGTAAAGGCGGAAGCTCGTGCTGTTGCGCGCTGTGTGGGCCACAGATTTTCTCAGACAAATATGGCGGCCGGTTAGCCGCCTAGCTCCAAACCCAAGTCAATTGTTCGAGCAATGCAATGACCGTTGCGCTTTGGCGAGGGTAAACGCCCCGCCCAGTCCACAAACCTTAGCGGGTGGAAACCACTGCAACCGGCGTCAAGCTTGCCACCACAGAACCCGAAGTCTCCGAAGTCGAACTGTCCATGCGGACAACCTGCCCAACCTGCGGAGACTGCAATCCCATTTGGCGCGCGATGCGATCAATGCGCTCGGGATCACGCAAGGATGCCTCTTCCAGGCGCAGGGCACGGTTCATCTCAATCAAGTTACCGCGTTGCGATTTCAGGGCTTCGATCCTGTATCCATATTCAATGGCTTTGAAGTGCTGGAAAGCGTACCCCATGACCAGCAGGAACAAAAAAGCCAGGGCAATTCCGAACTGGCGCATTTCACGCGTGCGCCGCGGATCTTCCATCTTCACCAGCCGCGAGTTGTCGATGGGCTTGGTGAAATAGATTTCAGGCGTGCCATTCCATGAACGGCGACGAGGGGCGAGGGGAACCTGAACCGCGGCGGCCGCCATATTAAGCCACCCCGGCGAGTTCGCAGGTGCCCAGGTTCGCGAGTTCGTTTTGCGCGACTGTGTACCAGTAGGCGAGTTTGAATTCCTGCTCAGCGTCGAGGCGGAAGCTATCTTCCGCGCGCTCAACCGTCGAGATCAGATCGTCAATCAGTGTTCCTGTGAACATCCAAGTTCCCCTTGCGTGAATTCCCACCTGCAGAACAACCCTTGTGTAGGGTGGGCAAGATCTCCCACCTTCACTTTTCGGAGCGTTGCGGCACTCTCTTTGCTTGCACTTCTAAACTCTTTCCACTCCCCGCAATTTCGCGCTGCGGGCCCGTGGATTGGAAGCGATCTCTTCGTCACCAGGCGTCACCGGCTTTTTGGTCAGTAATTGGTACTGTCCTTGCCGCGCGCCTGCTCGCATCGCATCCTTCACAATGCGGTCTTCGAGTGAGTGGAAGCTGATTATCACCAGCCGTCCACCGGGTTTGAGCATCCGCGGCGCGGCTTCAAGCAATTGCCGCAAGTCATCCAGTTCGCGGTTTACGAAGATTCGGAGAGCTTGAAAGGTCAGCGTCGCTGGATGAATGCGCTCATGTTTCATTGGCCGGGCCGCGGCTGAAACGGCCGCTGCGAGTTGCGCAGTGGATCGTATCGGCCGCGACCGGACAATGGCTCTGGCGATTCTCCGCGACCTCCTTTCCTCACCGAATTCGTAAATCAGATCGGCGAGCTCACGCTCGTCGAACTGGTTTACCACTTGTTCGGCGGTCAACTCTGAGTGCGGATTCATCCGCATATCCAGAGGTCCTTCCGCCTGAAAACTAAAGCCGCGCGCCGGATCGGAAAACTGAAGGCTGCTGACTCCGAGGTCGGCCAGGATTCCATCCACCCCGCCCTCGATCTTCGGTCCTGGGTCGTCGGCCAAACTCGCGAACGATCCATGGATCAGTTCGATGACCGGCCAATCTTCCGGGCTCTCCGGGTTGAGTCCCGACACCCGAAGCCTTGCGCGGGCTCGCTCGAGCGCCTCGGGATCTTTATCGAAGCCAATCAAACGACCCGGTGCGCCGAGGCGTTTTGCGATTTCGTAACTGTGCCCGCCTAGGCCCACCGTGCAATCGATATAAATCCCGCCACGCCGGACGGCTAAAAAGTCGATCGCTTCTTTTAAAAGAACCGGAACATGGCCAAACTCTTCTTTCAAGCCATGCCCACCCCGCTCGGGGGTGTCTTCGAAACCCTTCGCCACTAGATGCCCAATTCGTCGAGCGTCTTCTCATCCTCAGACGTAAACGGCTGCTCTTCGATCTCCTGACGGTACAGCTCCAAGTTACGAATCACCAGGTAAGTCAGCTGTCCGGTGACGGCTACTTCACCTTTGATCTGCGCCGATTCCCGCAGCAACTGCGGCATCAGCAGGCGTCCCTGGCCGTCCATCTCGACTTGCTGTCCCCAGTAATTCACGCGATCGAGAAACTTCTTCTTCGTCGGGTTGAAAGTGGAGAGCCCTGCAAGCTTCTGCTCGATCCGCTCCCATTCCTCGAAGGGATAAACTTGCGCAACCTTTCCGTCCAGGCTGGTGATGTAGAATTGCTGACCATATTTCTCGTCGATCACGCGCTTGAATTCTGCGGGGACCTTGAGGCGTCCTTTTTCGTCCACGCGAGTTGGGTGATTGCCGCGAAACATGGCTTAAAACCGCCACCAGGGAGGCAAAAAC